>JAEEGJ010002209.1_pt1 | contig 121757 bp, 73 predicted proteins | sample 8958761 | NCBI WGS metagenome assembly JAEEGJ01 (sample SAMN16246546, study PRJNA631951) | gut metagenome | biome: gut microbiome; feature: rumen; material: RS-attached | host: Bos | place: Iran: Karaj | collected 2018-10
AGCACAGCTGCGTCAGGAACTGGCATACCCCATCATCCGCGGACTGGAGGCATGGGCCTTGAACGAGCAGGAAGCCGTCATGCCGAAGAGTCCCATCGGAAAGGCACTGGGATATCTGCTGGGGCACATCCGCCAGCTGTCACGCTACACTACCGACGGTAGATACCAGATAGATAACAACTTTATAGAAAATAGCGTGAGGCCGCTGGCTTTAGGGCGCAAGAACTATCTGTTCTGTGGCAACCACGATGCTGCCGAGGACGCTGCCATCATCTATACCTTTATGGGATGCTGCAAACTGGCGCAGGTCGATGTCCGCAAATGGCTGAACTACTTCTTCACCCACATCCACGACTATGACGAGGACTACTCACGCGACCTGCTGGAACTGCTTCCGCACAACCTCAAGCAGAAGGGTATCCTATGACACACTTTGAAAATCCTCCTAGAGTCTCAGACTTTTTCCAAGAATCTTGGAGATTCCTCCAACATCTACAAGAATCTCTCCAACTTTTTCGGAGTATCTTATAGAATCTCACAAGACGGGGTTTACTGATGGCTTACATTATAACTATGAATAAGGATAAAAATAAGAAAGAACTATATCCTATTGACTGGGATAAGTATTTGAAACCTGACAGACAGAGACCATCCGGGACACATGCTCAGGAAGGATGGGATTGCAGAAACCAGTTTGAGAGTGATTTGGGTAGGGTTATATTCTGCCCAGCTATCAGGAGGATGCATGACAAGACTCAGGTTATTCCTCTGACAAGTGGCGATACAATCCTAACGCGGCTTACTCACTCTATGCAAGTGATGAGTGTAGCGGAGTCGTTAGCTCATAATTATACAAGAACAGATAGTTTCAAGAAAACATATGGCGACAAGGCATATAGCTATGATGCGAGTATTTCTGCAATATTGAGAACAGCTGCCCTGCTGCATGATATTGGGAATCCTCCGTTCGGCCATTTTGGCGAGATAACTATACAGAACTACTTTAAGAAGTACCTAGAGGCTCATCATATCATAACAGAAAGAAAAGCACTGGATTTTACACAATTCGATGGAAATGCTCTTGGCCTGAGAATAGTATCTAAGCTGCAATATACTGGCACACTTGACGGGTTGAACCTCACGTACCCTACGCTTGGGGCATACCTGAAATATCCCAATAGAGGTAAGGCTGATGGTGAAGGATATGTGGGCGAGCATAAGCATGGAATCTTTTGGACAGAAGAGACGTTGTTTGAGGAAATAGTGAAATGCTGTAACATGAGGGTGGACGATAAGAAGATTAAGCGACACCCTCTGTCGTTCCTTGTTGAAGCCGCAGACAGTATCTGCTATGGTACAATGGATATGGAGGACGGTTATAATATTCAGTGGTACACGTTTGACAATATGGTTGAGACCTTAGATAAATATATCAAGGAGAAGGTTTCAAAAAAGGAGAACGGAGGTGCATTATTACATAAGTATCTTAGAGATGAGAACAATCCGGATAGTTTTTCTATAGAGAAGTTAATAGGTTTTAAGAGAGTATGGGATGACGGACCAAAGAAGGACAAACGGCGTCTTGTCTTGGATTTTAGGGTGGCGCTGATTAACTATTTGACTCACCTCGCCATTACTAATTTTGAGAATAATTTAGAGGATATTGATAAAGGTGTATATTCGAACGAATTATTAAAAGAGGATCCATATGAGGTGTTTGGTGCGTTAAGTGATTTCTCGTATCGTAAGATTATTTCAAGAAGGGATATTCAGGAGTTGGAATTAACGGGGAATTCCGTTATCAATGGCTTACTGGATATCCTGATGAACTATGCTTTTAGTGAAGACAAGAAGTACAGAGCCAAAATCAAAGCCGTTATTTCAAAGAGTAGAATGGAGGTGACGCTACACGAGAATATGCATAATGATGAGCTATATAAGATATTTGAAGAGGAGGACTTATGGAATTTTGATGTGGAGCAGCTGGATAATTATAGCAAACTAAGACTGATAGTGGATTTCGTGGCGAGTATGACGGATAAGTATTCGGTGGAGCTGTATCAGAGGTTTGCGGGGATGAGGATGTAGAGAGGTTTTCATATGAATAATGCGAAAGAAAATACAGGTCTTATAGCTAAAAGCATATTGAAGTCAATGTTAGCTTCGTTCCCTGTGGGGGCTACTGCTGTTGAGGTGTATAATGAACTTCAAGCCAAACAGGTGCAAAGGAAGATAGAAAGGCTTGAAGAGTTTTACAATGCACTGGATGAAAGAATCAGTGCGGTAGAAAGTCAGGTGAACAAAAACTTTATTAACAAGGAGGATTTTCAGGATGTTTTTGAAGAAGCTACTCGCTATGTTGTCCTGGAACGTCAAAGTAAAAAACGTGAACTATTCAAAAATATATTGGCCAATAGCATTATTGCTAATGAGTGTGACTACGATAAAACTGAGCGTTATTTCAGATTGTTGGATAATCTGTCGGATATAGAATTAACAGTGCTAGCTGTGCTGGAAAACCCTGAAGAATACAATAAAACTCACGGAATGGTTATAAAGGATCCTGTAGATAACTATTATCAGTCTGGATGGGGCTCATATAGAGCAGACGGCATATTGACTCAACTGCTTGGTATTAAAATTGATGATGCTATAGAAACTGTAACTGTTTTGTTTTCTAACGGTCTTATAGAAGAGAAATTGTTAGAAAAGAGAATAGAAACAAACATGAATCCTATTCATGTGTTAGATAATCTTCTGACAAGAAAAGGTAGAGATTTCGTGAAGTTCTTGAAAGGATAAAAATGACGTAGGAGGAGATTTGGGATATTTATGGTTCATGGTGCCGGAGAATCCTTATGAGTGAGGGAATCAATGACGCTGGAAGATGAGTGGGGCTTCTGGCGTTTTTACGTTAATATAAGAATTTTAATTAGATGTTTGGATGTTTGGAAAAAAGTTGGTATATTTGCCGCGGATATTTAATTCAATGGGAACTTCAAACATTAAATACAACTAAATTCCATCTTAAATACAATTTTTCTTTTGTCATTATTTGGTGGTTAGGAAAAATATCGGTAATTTTGCAAAAGTTACCGACCTAATGAATGTTAAAATAGTAAGCATCCAACCCCTTCTTCTTTTTAGGAGTTGTCGAAAATAGTCAATACCTTTCTTTTAGTCACTTCGCTTAGTAAAAGCGGCAAAGCCGAGCGGTGTTTCGAAATCCTCCGTCCCCTTTGCCTAAAGGGGCTCCACCACAGCTTTTCCAACCACCTAAGCCTCCTTCTTGCGTCCCGATGGTAGCAAGCGGCAAAGCCGAGCGCATAAGGAGGACTTCGAACCACTCCTTAAATTCCTCGCCAATCGCTGGCAAGGAACTTAACCGAAGAATCGCAGAGACCGTCGATTCTTCGACTGTTTTGGTAAGCCGGGACACGGCTTGAATTGTTTATAGGAATATGCGCAGAAAAGGTGCAAATGTGCAAAAATTGGCATAATTATTGCTTGAAATTATAAAAAGAACGTTGAAAATGATACAAAATTGAAATATTATTCTTATTTTTGCACCATAGAAGTGAAGAGAATTATGGAAAGTGTGGTGAAAATAGCGTCCTATATCTGCCAGCGTTACTTACAGGAGTTCGGTGAGCGGATTGATGAGATGAAGCTACATAAGTTGCTTTATTTTACTCAGAGAGAGTGCATTATTCAGATGGGTAAGCCAATGTTTGATGAGCCTTTCTCTGCTTGGAAATTTGGCCCTGTGGTAGTGAGCATCAGGCAACTCTATAAGACAGACGCACTCCATGATTTGCCTTCTGATGAGGTAATCGAAAAATATAAACCGGTGTTTGACAAGGTGTTTGAACAGTATGCTCCGAAGTCTTCACTAAGCCTGAGTTCTCTTTCGCACGGAGATTATTCATGGCAGCATGCAAGAGGTACTGCTGACAGGGATGATCGTTGTGATACCTATCTCGATATCCATGATATAGAAAAAGATGCTGAGCGTATTAAAATACGCAGGTTTATGCTGAAAAAGCTCAGGGAGATTGAGGAGAAGGAGGGCGTAGCATGAGGATAACACCGGATCAGCGGGCTAAAATTGACAGCCTATATTGTGAAAGGCTTTCCAGTAATGATGCGAATTTCCGACTTGTTGATGAGTTCTTCAACAGTCGGAATACATCTATATCCAATACCCTTCAGAATGAGGCGTACCAAGAGGATGAAACAGGTAAGGTCGCCTATTATGTGGTGAAGAACCAAGAGGGACAACTGTTGTTTTATTTCTCTCTGAAGTGTGGTATGCTGTATGACAGTTTCATTGATGATCATAGCCTGAAACTTCTGAATAAGCTGATGGCTTATCTGGATGACATTTCTACCCAGGAGCAGCTTACGAAGGAAGAGGCATTGATAGTCGATAAGTTCAGAGAGAAACTGCGTTCGCATAAAGGCCTTACGAAGAAGGAAATTGAACAGATTCCGAAGAAAGGTGGAACAATCTTGGAGGACTTGGAAAAGGAAATCGGCGAGAACGTGACTCATGTGGGTTCGACCTTCAGTGGCATTGAACTGGTTCATTTCTGTGCCAACGATAATACAAGGGATTTCTGGAAGGAGAGTGTGGAAGGTCAGAAGCTGGGTGTTGTCGTGTTTTGGGAATTTGTTGTGAAGGAAGTACTTGAAGCCATGAAGCATGTAGGATGCCAATACCTGTTCCTTTTTGCCGCTGATATAACGGATGATGAGGAATTAGTGGCTTACTATCGTGACAGCCTGTATTTCAAGGAGGCTGTGGATGTGGCAACGGCAAAGCCTATCTATGACCTGACGTGTAAGTTTATGTATCAGGAGACCAGTAAGCTGGTTTCAGAGAAGGCATATTTCTTTGATCACTATAACATTGATAGTGACGAAGCATGACACTGCTGGGACAAGGCATTTTGTGTCATTAGGGAATGCTTTTTGCGTTCTTATGCACTGTTGCTATGACGCAGGACGAACGGTGGCAGAAACGATATGAAGAGGTGGTTGGCTTTATTGAGGCCAATCACAGGAATCCTCGAAGTATGTAACCTGTTCCTTTCTTTGGCGCAAAGAAAGAAGCTTTATTCCTTACTTTCTTGCGTCCCGATGGTAGCAAGCGGCAAAGCCGAGCGCTTTGGCGCAAAGAAAGAAGCAAAGAAACGTGATTCATTCATTCTCTGGCGCAGAGAACGAATCAAGAGACATCCACCCTAACCAAACTTGACTTTGTCGACCTCTGTCGCGACTCGGGATAGCCTAAGCGAGCTTGGCTCTCCTCTCGCTGCTCCATCGGTTCCCCCTATATTGGAAGGCTTAACCAGGAAGTCGCAGAAACCGACGACTTCCTGACTGTTTTGGTAAGCCGGGACACGGCTTGTATTGTTTATCGGCTGCGCGGAGATGATGCGGGACGCGCGATGAGTTATTTATTGGCTGCGCGGGCTGTGCAAGATCATGTAGCCAGATGTTATGAGGATGAGAATTCTAATAATGAGGCCATAAAACACAAAGATTTGGGCTAAAAAGGTGATAGTTTGGGAAAAAATGATTACCTTTGCGGCGGAATTTGAAATTTATGGGAAAATATAATCATGGATAAGGATAAAATTACTCTACAAGAGGAGACTAACGACGGACAGAGCGTGTTCCTTTATTATGATGCCATGGCGGGGGTGTACCTGGCTTATGGCTTGTCGGCTTACTATACGACGATGGTGACGGATCCGTATATGTCGTATTCGGAATTGATGCATATGCCGGTGGCGCTGCTGAGACGGAATCATATCAAGGATCTGCGGCAGAGTCTGGTGAAGCTGGAGCATACGCAGAAGCAGTATTATCACTTCCAGACGCGGCAGAAGATCGGTAAGGAGGGTTATGAGCGATGGGCGCAGGCACTGCTTGCGAAACAGTATGCAGTATAGGCGGTATTCTTTTCGATTATGGAGAATTGGATGATTGGTGCTCTGGTGATGGTGGTGGCGATGGTGACATCTCTGATGGTGTTCCCATGGGCCCTGAAGTTTGCCAGAGAGCATGGGATAGTGGATAATCCCAATGCCCGGAAGCTGCAACGCGTACCTGTGCCGGTATTCGGTGGCGTCGTGGTGTATTCGGGGATATTGGTGGGAGGACTGATGCTCGCGGCTTTTATGTGGGACTGGGTGATGGTGAATGGTCTTATCGGCATGGGCATCTTGCTGTTGCTTGGCTTGTGGGACGACCAGAAGGATATCTCGGCGCTGTTGAGGTTTCTTATTGAGATAGCGCTTGTGTCGGCTTTTATTGCGCTGACGGGCGTGTATATCGATGATCTCCACGGGCTGTGGGGTATTAACCATATAGATGACTGGGTAGCCATCCCTCTTTCGGTGTTCGTAGGTGCGTCGATTATCAATGCCGTGAACCTGATTGACGGCGTGGACGGTTATTCGAGCGGGTATGGCATGATGGCGTGTATGTGCTTCGGACTGTGCTACTGGACGGTGTGGAGCCCGACGATGACGTGTCTGACGATGATTGTGATCGGGGCGCTTTTCCCGTTTTTCATGCATAATGTGTTCGGCCAGAGGTCGAGGATGTTCATCGGGGATGGCGGCACGCTGATGCTGGGTATGTTTCTAACCGTATGTGCGTTCTATGCACTGAGTTCGACGCAGCCGTGTAACAAGCTGGACGAGAAGGGATTGTGCCTTCTGGCTTATGCGTTGGCAGTGTTGTGTATACCGTTATATGATACGTTGAGGGTGTTTACGATGCGCATCTTGAGGGGGAAGTCGCCCTTCAAGCCGGACAAGACGCATCTGCATCATCTGTTTATTGACATGGGATTCTCGCATCTGGGTGCGGCTCTGTCTATCCTGATTGCTAATCTGTCGGTGGTATTGGCCTGGCTTGTCAGCTGGAAACTGGGGGCGAACGCGGATGTGCAGATGTATGTTGTTGTCGTCTTCGGATTCTTGGTGACTTTTGCGTTCTATAAGTTTATGAAGGTGCAGCAGAATGGCGGTCCGGTGGATGAGGATGGGTATCCGCAGGGGACGTGGCTGTGGCACAGGATGTGTGCGTTGGGGCATTATTCGCACAAGGAGAAAAAGCGGACTTGGAAAGTGTTGAGGAGAATCGTGGATGGGCCGCTGATGGGGGGGATTGGCTCAAAAGACTAATCCTCCTTTGGAAGGAGGGTGCCTCCAACCACCTATTCCTCCTTCTTGCGTCCCGTTGGTAGCAAGCGGCAAAGCCGAGCGCATAAGGTTCTTACCGACCAACCAACCTTCTTAAGACTCGCAAGCTCGAATAAGCGGCAGAGCCGAGCGCCTAGCCAGGAAGGCTTTTCCCAACTACCTAATCCTCCTTCATAAGGAGGACTTCGAACCACTCTCCAGCCTCCCGCCAATCGTTGGCGGAAGACTCAATTGACTTCGGGCAGAAACCGCCCTCCATCAAAGTTCTTGCGTCCCGTTGGTAGCAAGCGGCAAAGCCGAGCGTTGGTATGTTTCACAAAGCTCTCGCCCTTCGGGTGAAACATGAGTTGCTTATCGGCTGGCGCGTTAGATGCCATGAGTGAAGATGACACAGCAGGGACAGGACAATTTGTGTCATTAGGGAATGCTTCATAGTGGAAGAAATCAGATCTAACCATCTCCTTTCCATCATATGAACTCTTATTTGTCATCAAAACTCTCGTAAGTCATAGAGCAGATCCCCACAGGTGCGTGGGTTACACTTCGTCGGGGTGGAAGTTGGCGAAGAAGGTGTTGCGACCGTCTTCTAAGTCTTTCACCTGCTGACACATGAATTTGCAGGAGAAGTCGTAGATAGGCTTGGCGGTGGCGAGATCTTCGGGGACCTCGAAGTTAAGCTGGTCGGCATAGTAATGGATGAGTTTCTCGCCCTTGGAGAAATCAGCGGCAAAGAGAAAGAGGTATTGACAACCGATTTTCTGACGGACTTCTTCGATAATGGGTACGATGAAACTCCAGAAGACAACGGAGCCCAAGGGCTGCGGACAGTTCATGGATGCCCAAAGATCGTCGGTGCCATCGTTGGCACAGAAATGAACCAGTTCGACAGCGGAGAAGGTCTGGCCGACACGGGTGATGCTCTCGTTAAACTCATGTTCCAAGTCTTCGAAGATGGTGCTACCCTTCTTGGGAAGTCTATCGAGATCTGCCTTGGTAATGCCCTTGCGGGTGCGGAGTTTCTCGCGAATCAGATCAACCAGCCGCCTGTCGTCGCCGCTAAGGTCGCTAGCACTGGAGATGGTGTCGAGATAGGCGTTGAGGTCGCTAATGAGTTTCAGCTGACGGGTGTCAAGAAACTGGTCGTAGAGCAGACCGCATTTAAGGGAAAAGAAGAACAGGATGCGTCCATTCTTGTGTTTCACCAGATAGTAGGCGGTGGTACCGTCTTCGTCCTCTACAAAGGCCTCGTTGCGCAGGGTATCAGCAATACCATCGTTACGCCGGTTGAAGAAGTCATCAACCAGACGGAAATTATCGGCATTGGAGGATAGCCGTTCACAGGACAGGGACTGTAGACCTGGCCACACTTCTGAGAAATCCTTCATGATCTGTTATTCCTTTTGAGTCGAGGAAGCCTTGGAGCAACTTCAGTTTCATGGCGCGCTCCTTGAGCCGCTCAGCATCTTCGCGAATGTCGTCGAGCTTCATGGGGACATCGGAAGACTCGTATTTAGTGTAGCCCTGACGGGCCCGCTTCCAAGAAAGCTCGCCATGTGATACAGAAACTAGCGTGAGCGGATGGCTGGGTGCATACTCACGGAAGACTTCGTCGAAGACAGCCTGATATTGTGCTATTTCTTCGTCGGAAGGGAGGTCTGTGAGTTTGCCGTCCTTATAAAGATGACGAATCTGTGGCATGACGGGGCCGTATTTCCAGGCATGCAGCTGTTCGGGGAACATCGGCTCGCCTGTTTGGACGAGACATTCGCGCTGTGTGAAATAAAGCAATTTGTGGAGCTTCATTTCATCAATCTGCTTTCCGAATTCCTTCTGGTATCGCTGGCAGATGTAGGCTGCTATCTTGGTTACACTCATCATTTCGGTGCAAAGATAGGTGTTTTTCGGTAAAAAAGCAAGTAATTTGCAGATTTTTATGCAAATTGAGTGGGGAATGGGGGAAAATTCGTATATTTGAGCTTGAAACACTAAAAGTTTTAAAGCGGGAAGGTGTTGGTAAAGGCACTAAGTATTATGTGGTGAGCATACCTGAGAATGTTGATTTCTAAATTCCCCATAAATATCTTGATTTTCCCCATAAATTAATTGATGAATTGATGAAGAATCCCGTAAAATAGGGGAAAAGAGAATGAACCCCCTTCCCCTTAATTCCCCGAAAAAGGACCTAAATCTGGTTAAAGTTTAATGACACAGCAGGGACATTTTGTGACATTAGGGAATGCCTTTTGCGTTCTTATACATAGTCGCTATGACGCAGGATGAACGGTGGCAGAAACGATATGAGGAGGTGGTTGGCTTTATTGAGGCCAATCACAGGAATCCGTCGAAGTATGTAACCTGTTCCTTTCTTTGGCACAAAGAAAGAAGCTTTATTCCTTACTTTCTTTGGCGCAAAGAAAGAAGCAAAGAAACATCCACCTATCCTAAATCCTTCCCTATATGGAAGGACTTAACCGAAGAATGGCAGAGACCGCTCATTCTTCGACTGTTTTGGTATCGCGGGACGCGCGATGAGTTATTTATTGGCTGCGCCATGAGAGATGATGCGGGACACGCGATGAGTTTTTAATCGGCTGCGCTGGAGACTTGACTCCTGACTCCTTTACCTCCTTACTCCTTTGTTGTTTGTTAAAATGACTAAATAATGCTATTGGATATGCGTAAATTAGCAAAATTTGATTATTTTTGCAGATGAAATAGCAAAGACATGGAAAAAGTAAGGAGCATAACAGACTGGATTTCATCCAAACCACCACGTGGGAAATATACGTTTTCTCGCGAGGAACTATTGTCTTCATTCCCAGAAATGAGGCCAGAGGTCGTTTCAAATACTCTTTCTCGTGAAGTGAAAAAGGGTAGAATCATGATTCCTATACAGGGCTTTTATGTTATTATCCCTGATGAATACGCTTTAAGGGGATTCGCTCCGCAATCATTCTATCTTGATGATATGATGACGCACATGGGACGAAAATACTATGTCGCCCTGATGAGTGCAGGAAGCTACTACGGGGCTAGCCATCAGGCGCCCATGACGTTCTCTGTAATGTTGGAACATCCAACAATTCGCGATAAAAAGACCAATAAATATTCTACACGCTTTTTCTATCGGACAAGTATACCGATGGAATTTGTGGAGCGTCGACAAACGAGAACAGGGTATATCAACGTCTCGTGTCCGGAACTGACAGCTATCGACTTGGTGACATATCAGGCGCGATCGGGAAGTGTGACCAGAGCTGCCACAGTGCTTGCGGAGCTCGTAGAGAAGACTGATTTCCGAAAGTATGGTACGACCTTTCTTAAGGTGGCACCAACAGCATGTTTCCAGCGATTGGGCTACATCTTGGATGTGATATTGGAGGATAGCGAAGCTGCGGATGCAGTATATGGCTTACTGAAAGAGGCTTCAGTAAGGTTGCAGCCTGCTGCACTGAAACCGGGAAAGGCAACTGATGGTTGTGAATTGGATCCGCGATGGAAAATCTTCGTTAATGAATCAATTGAAATAGACGAGTTATGATACCTCAATCATATATTACAGAGTGGAGCGAGAAGGCTCCATGGGGATTGAACCAGCAAGTGGAACAAGACTTGATTATCTGTCGTGCGCTGGTAGCAATATATAGCGATGACTTCTTGGCCGAGCATCTGGCATTCAGGGGAGGAACGGCTTTGGGCAAACTGTATCTACAACCACAGCCTAGGTATTCAGAGGATATAGATCTTGTTCAAGTCTCTGCGGAGCCTATCAAGGAAACCATCGATCACCTGAGAGATGTATTAGCCTTTCTTGGTAATCCTGTGGTGAAACAAAAGAAACATAATAATACTTTGCTTTTCAAGGTTCAGCCGACTGATCCTGATGCAGATGAGATTCATCTGAAAATAGAGATTAACTGTAAGGAGCATTTCTCTGTGTTCCCGATGGTACGGCTGCCATTTAGTGTGAAAAACTCATGGTTTAGCGGTAGTTGTGAAGTGTTGACGTATGAGTTGGAAGAACTGACGGGCACTAAACTTCGCGCTTTGTATCAGCGAAGAAAGGGTAGGGACTTGTTCGACTTGTCGAATATTCTTAGTTCAGTAGCCGCTCTCGATAAAGACAAGGTGATGAAGAGTTATGAGCGGTATTTAGGCTTCACGGCTTCACATCTGCCTACATACAAGGAATTCGTATTGAATATGGTGGAGAAGTTGCAGGATGAGGAGTTCCTGTCGGACACAGACATCATCCTCGGCCCAGATGTGGATTATGATCCACAGGCTGCATATCAAATAGTGCATGACCAATTGATCGTCAGGTTGATGAAAGCAGATGAGTAAGCGTGTTTGATGTGAATGACTTGTTCAATAATGCCCTTGGCGCTCTGATCGGAGGGGTAATCGCGTGGATAGTCATGTCCTTTTATAAAGGATGGAAATATGTGTTAACCACGTAAGCATCCTTCGTAAGGAGGAGCAGATTCCAAAGGATGTGCTTTATGACTTTTTTCGAAATCCTCCGTCCCCTTTGCCTAAAGGGGCTCCACCTCTCCCTGCATTCCCTCCCCTCAGGGAAGGGAGAAACTGAAAATCGCAGGAACCGACGATTTACAGAATTCTTGTATCGCTCGCAAAGCCTGTGCCCTAAAGGGCGAGCGATGAGTTCTTATCGGCCTTTTGATCGTAAAAAAAATGGCATAAAGTTTGTTGTTTATTAGAAAAATGATTATTTTTGCAGCGGAAATTATAAGTTATTTGGAAAATATGGAACCGAAGATTGGAGATAGAATGAAGGCAAGTCCTCAACTTACTGCTCAGCCAGACTGGGTTGAAGGTGAGGTAATTGATGTTGAGCATAACCCATTTCTTGGCGTGGTTATTTCCATTAAGGACAAGTTGGGAAGAATTTTCTTTGGCCAAAGTCGATTCTTTTTGGCGTTGTGATCTATGTTTGCTATTGCTTTCGATATGGACATTAAGGAACTTCGTAGCATCTACGGAGAACCTTATAATAATGCTTATTATGAGATAAAGATCATCCTGCGTAAGTATAACTTCTTCAATACGCAGGGTAGCGTTTATCTAACAGAGAATGATGACATGGCAAATCTTTTCTCTGCTATTTATGCCTTGAAAAATACGTCTTGGTTTAAGGCTTCTGTTCGTGATATTCGGGCGTTCAAGGTTGAGAACTGGTCTGATTTTACGAATATCGTGAAAGAATAATGTAACTGTTCGGTGAACCCCGAGTATGCATCCAACCTCTTTTTAGAAGTTGTCGAAAATAGTCAATACCTTTCTTTTAGTCACTTCGCTTAGTAAAAGCGGCAAAGCCGAGCTGTGCCATTAATTCTTAAAACAGAAGGTATGGCAATAAACAGTAAAGACATTGAGGCACATCGTCCCTTTTAGGCGTCGGAGAAGGTTTTGCCGTCGGGGAGGGTGATGTGAAGCTTGGTGTACTCGCTGTGGAAGGCGTGCTGCAGGCGATCGAGATAGCGGGCACTTTCCCACTTGCACATGGGGAGGTCGTGGAGGAGGTAGTTGCCGCAGGCCTCGGGACGTGTGGCGGGAACTTCCGTCTGGGTGAGGATCCACTGGAGACAGGCGATGGTCAGCTGACGCATGTCCTCTACGGTGTAGGTGCCGGTCATGATGATGTACATGCCGGTGAGACAGCCCATGGGACCTACGTACACCACATCGTCTTTCACTTGGCTGTTGCGGAACCATGTGGCCATGAGGTGCTCCAGACTGTGCATGGCGGCGGGAGCAACGGCGGGCTCTTTGTTGGGTTCGGTGATGCGGAGGTCGTAGGTGGTGAAGCCTTTGTCCTCGCGGGAGACATAGATGCCGGGCTTCAACTGCGTATGATCAATCGTAAAACTTTGTATGACTTCCATTGGTTGGAAAATTGAAAATTGAAAATTGAAAATTCTTTTAGTCGGCTGACGCCTTTGTAAAAGCGGCAAAGCCGAGCGGAAAATTAAAGGCTTTCGATGAAGGTGCGGGTGACTTGGAAGGAGTGCTGGGCGATGGTGTCCCAGAAGTTGTGGTACTGGGAGGCGTCGGTGTCGCGCAGGGGGATGTCACTGATGACACGGAAGGAGATGAATGGCACCTTGTACAGATAACAGGTGTGGGCGATGGCGGCACTCTCCATATCGACGGCCTTGGCCTCGGGGAAGTGGCTGATGATCTGGCGCATCTTCTCTTTCGTGTCCACGAACCAGTCGCCGGTGACAATGAGGCCGGGTTTGGCTCCTGTCAGAAGGGCTTTCTCCAGCAGGTACGGGTCGACACCAAAGCGGGGGGGGAGGCCCTGCACCTGTCCGTAGATGGTGGTGTCGTCGATGGCCCTGCCACAATACACGTCGTGGTAGGCCAGTTCGGAACTCACCACCACGTCCTGCAGGTTGATGTCGTCACCATTACCACCGGCACAACCGGAGGAGATGATGACATCGGGTTTGTACTGGCGGATCATCTCCACTGTCTGGATGGCAGCATTCACGGTGGCGATGCCGCTCTTCTGGAGGATCACCTTGTCTTCGGGGAATAATGGACGGAGCTGCTCCAGCTCCTTGTCCATCGCTACAATTATACCTATTTTCATTGTTTAGAGTTTATTGTTTAGAGTTTATTGTTCATAGTTTATAGTTTAGAGTTTATAGTTTAGAGTTTTCCTTTGTCGGACGGCCTCGTACATCAGGATGGCGGCGGAGACGCTGACGTTCAGGGAGTCGAGACGTCCGAGCATGGGGATACGGATGTGTACGTCGGCAGCATCGCGCCACTGTTGGGAGAGACCGGTAGATTCGGTGCCCATGACAATGGCTGTGGCCTGACGCATGTCGTAGTCGTAATAGTCGTAGGCGTCCTGCAACTGAGCCGTGAGGATGCGTACCTTGTGCTCCTTGAGGAAGGCGATGCACTCTTTCGATGTGCAGACGGCCACGGGTACGCTGAACACTCCTCCGATGCTGGCACGGATGAGGTTGGGGTTATAGAGGTCTGTCAGCGGGTCGCACACGATGACGGCATCCACGTTGGCAGCCTCTGCCGTGCGCAGGATAGCACCGAGGTTGCCGGGCTTCTCCACGCTCTCAAGGACCACGATCAGCGGATTCTTATGCATTGACAATTGGGTGCTGACGGCGGAGAGAGCGTGGTTCTTGCACTTGACCACAGCGATCATGCCTTCAGTACTGCCACGATAGGCCATCTTCTCGTAGACTTGGGGTGAAACATTGTAGTTTATAGATGACAGTTTATTGTTTATAGATGACAGTTTATTGTTTATAGTTGATTTGCTGGCAAGCCCATTAAAACCGTCAGTGTAATCAACTGTAAACAATTCCACCACCTCGTACCCACAGGCGATGCAGTGCCCGATCTCACGTTGCCCCTCCACCACGAAGAGTCCCTCTTCACGGCGAAGTGAGGACTTCTGTTGCAGGGCTGTGACGTGCTTCACTCGGGCGTTCTGAACGCTTGTAATGACATTTTCTTCCATAATTCGGATGCAAAGATACTGTTTTTTCTGAGACAAAAGAACAAAAGGAACAAAAATAATATGTTCTTATGTTCTTATGTCTAAAAAATTTCGTAATTTTGCACGCAGAATCAAAATAATAATGTTCAATGTTGAATCTTCAATCAACCATCAAGCGATGTTTGCCTGATATCCTGGCAGTGCTGTTGTTTGCCGTTCTGGCGTTTGCTTATTTCTTCCCGGCCGACCTGGAGGGGAGGATCCTGTTCCGTCACGATGCCTCTGCAGGCCGTGGTGCCGGACAGGAGGGTATGGAGTACTTAGCGAAGACGGGGGAGCGTACGCGATGGACGAATGCCCTGTTCTGTGGCATGCCGACGTACCAGATGGCACCGTCGTACGGATCGACCAACCTGTTGATGAAGGTGACTGACGCCTATCATCTCTGGCTGCCGGAGAACGTGTGGTACGTGTTCGCCTATCTGCTGGGGTTCTATATCCTGCTGAGGGCCTTCGACTTCCGTCAGCATCTGGCAGCACTGGGAAGTGTCCTCTGGGCCTTCTCCACCTATTTCTTGATCATCATTGCCGCCGGACACATCTGGAAGGTGTGGGCATTGGCCTACCTGCCGCCGATGATAGCGGGTATGGTGCTTGCCTATCGGGGGAAATATCTGTGGGGATTCTTGTTGATGGCGATATTCACGGCGTTTGAGATCAATGCCAACCATGTGCAGATGACCTATTACTATCTGTTCGTCATCCTGTTCATCGCCCTGGCCTGGCTGGTGGAATCCATCCGAAAGCATCAGATGGCGCACTTCCTGAAGGCGATGGCTGTCTGTATCGCAGGAGCGGCTATCGGCGTGTGCATCAATCTCTCGAACCTCTACCATACCTGGCAGTACAGCAAGGAGTCGATGCGTGGGAAGAGTGAGCTGGTGAAGGAGAACACGGCGAACCAGACGAACAGTGGTCTGGAGCGCGACTATATCACACAGTGGAGCTATGGCATCGGGGAGACGTGGACGCTGCTCATCCCGAATACGAAGGGTGGGGCCTCGGTGCCGCTGACCCTGAATGAAACGGCCATGGCCCATGCTGACACCAATTATCAGTATATCTATCAGCAGCTGCCGCAGTACTGGGGGGAACAGCCCGGTACCAGTGGACCGGTCTATGTGGGGGCCTTCGTGGTGTTCCTCTTCGTCCTCGGACTGTTTATCGTGAAAGGTCCGTTGAAGTGGGCCCTGCTGGCTGCGACCGTCTTGTCGATACTGCTGTCGTGGGGAAAGAACTTCATGGGCCTGACGGACTTCTTCATCGACTATGTGCCGATGTATGCGAAGTTCCGGACGGTGGCGTCGATCCTCGTGATAGCGGAGTTCACCATCCCGCTGCTCGCCATGCTGGCACTGAAGAAACTCCTGGAGGAGCCTGAGCAGATGAAGCCGAGGATGAAATATGTGGGCATCTCGTTCCTGTTGACGGGTGGTATCGCCATGTTGTTCTCGCTGATGCCTTCTACGTTCTTCAGCAGTTTCATCTCGACGAGTGAGATGCAGGCGTTGAAGAGTCTTCCCGCAGAACACATACAGCCCATCATGGCCAATCTTACGGAGATGCGTCAGGCGATGTTCACCAGTGACTGTCTGCGCTCGTTCTATATCATTCTGGCAGGTACGGGTATCCTGTTGGCTGTGGCCTTCGGTAAGTTGAAGAAGGCGTATGCCGTGGGCATCATCCTGGTGCTCTGTCTGGTTGATTTGTGGACGGTAAACAAACGTTACCTGAACGACGAGATGTTTGTGCCGGCGTCGGAACGGGAGGCACCGCAGCAGAAGACACAGACCGACGAGCTGATCCTGCGTGACCAGAGTCTGGACTATCGGGTGCTGAACCTGGCCTCGAATACCTTCAACGAGAACGAGACCAGTTTCTATCATAAGAGTATCGGCGGCTATCATGCTGCGAAACTGAGACGTTATCAGGAGGTGGTGGAACGCTACATCAATCCGGAGATGCAAAAGCTGTTCGTGTCGGTGTCACAGGCAGCAGGGGACATGACACAGGTGAATGGTGACAGCATCTTCCCCGTGCTCAATATGTTGAACGCCAAGTACTTCATCTTCCCGCTGGAGGGTGGACAGACCGTACCCATACAGAATCCCTATGTCTATGGCAATGCCTGGTTCGTGGATGAGCTCCGATATGTGGATGATGCCAATCAGGAGATGGAGGCCCTGGGACAACTCGACCTGCGCCATCAGGCTGTGGCCGACGCGAAGTTCAAGGAACAGCTGGGAGAGGCTGTCGTGCAGGATACGGCCAGCGTGGTGAGCATCACGGCCTATGAGCCTAACCGTCTGACTTATGACGTGAATACGGGTAAGGGCGGTGTGCTGGTGTTCTCTGAGATCTACTATCCCGGATGGACGGCTACCGTAGACGGTCAGCCTGTGGAACTGGGACGTGTGGACTATCTCCTGCGGGCCATGCAGATCGCTCCGGGACGACATCAGGTGGAACTGTCGTTCTTCCCGAAGTCGGTGAATACCACGGAGACCTTTGCCTATGCGGCCTATGGGGTCCTGATCCTGGTGCTGTTGGGTGCCGGGTTCATGGAATACCGTCGGCGACAAAAGAAATCATCCGTTTCAGCGTGAAGAAACTGTTGTCGCTGCCACCGAATCTCGTCGGCTGTTTCCATGAGGTGACGGGACTGAGTACAGAGGATTATTTCTGTACCTGTGATCCCATCGGGCAACGTCTCGGCAGTGGGGGAGGAACCGTCTGGCTTCTGGAAGAGGCCTGGAGGCAGGAGGGAAGGAGTAAGGAGAGAAGGAGTCAGGAGTTTGGGGCGTGGCTCGCGAAGGAAAAGAGGATTTTGATCCATGCCGGTGGACAGAGTAAGCGTCTGCCGGGATATGCGGTGTCAGGGAAGGTGCTGATACCATTGCCCGTGTTCCCCTGGGAACGGGGTCAGCGACGCTCGCAGGATCTGTTGGGGGTGCAGCTGCCGCTCTATGAGCAGATGATGGCAGCAGCGCCTGAGGGTATCCATACGATGGTGGTCAGCGGCGATGTGCTCATCCGGGCCACACAGCCGTTGCAGCCTGTTCCTGAGGCGGATGTCGTGTGTTACGGCCTCTGGCTCGATGCTTCGGTGGCGAAGAATCATGGTGTCTTTGTCAGCAGCCGGCGTACGCCCTCTGAGCTGAAGCAGATGCTTCAGAAGCCATCGGTCGAGACGCTCACGGAACTGGAGCGCGATCATCTCTGTCTGACGGATATCGGGGTGTGGATGCTCTCGGATCGGGCTGTGGCGCTGCTCGCGCAGCGCGCTAGGGGGACTAGTCAAACTAGTCGAACTAGTCATACTAGTTATCCTAGTCAAACTAGTCTTAGGGAATATGATCTTTATGGCGAATTTGGCTGTGCCCTCGGGACAGAGCCGACGAAGCCTGATGACGAGATCTCTAGCCTGAAGGTCGCTATTGTGCCTTTGGCGGGCGGGGAGTTCTATCATTTCGGTACTTCGCGGGAGATCATCTCTTCGACGGTGAAACTTCAGAACCCCGTCAACGACGAGTGCGAGAGCAGGCCTCCCGACGGTCAACCTCATCCGAGCATCATCGTTCAGAATGCCGTGGTGGAGATCCCGTTCACGGAGGAGAATAATCATATATGGATCGAGAACAGTCATATCGGTAGTCGGTGGCATCTGACCCATGACCATATCATTACGGGGGTGCCGGAGAACGACTGGGAGATCAGTCTGGAGCCTGGGGAGTGTATCGATGTCACACCGGTAGGCGAGCATGACTATGAGGTGCGCCGCTATCGGATCGATGAGCCTCAGAACAGCAATGAACTGGCGGAGCGTGCCAACCTGCGCCGACTCTTTGACCAGCGTCGTGGGTTCCGTCAACAGTGTGCGATGGACCGCATCCACGATGCCATGTTCCGTGGGGACAGTGACAGGGCGTTCGCCCTGCTCCGGGAGGGGTTGTTACAGAGGGACGGTTCTTTTGTTACATCGCGCGATGTAACAAAAGAACCGTCCCTCTGTGTCTGTCACGACCAGATGGTGTGTGGACGCAGTCCTGTGAGAATCGATATCGCCGGTGGATGGACAGATACGCCGCCCTACTGTCTGATGGAGGGTGGCTGTGTCATCAACTTCGCCATCGAACTGAATGGTCAGCCGCCGTTGCAGGTGTATGTCAAGCCGTCAAAGGCGTATCGTATTGTGCTCCGTAGTATCGATCTCGGGGCGATGGAGGTGGTTGAGACCTCGGCGCAGCTGATGGACTTTATGCACGTCGGCTCGCCCTTCTCCATCCCCAAGGCTGCCCTCGTGCTTGCCGGCTTCGGTTCATCCGCCGATGATGGTTCCTTGTCACTGAAATCCCAGCTTGAGGCCTTCGGTTCAGGCATAGAACTGACGTTGCTCTCGGCCGTTCCTGCAGGCAGTGGCCTTGGCACCAGCAGCATCCTCGCTGCCACGGTCTTAGGGGCACTGAATGATTTCTGTGGCTTGGGCTGGGACAAGAACGAGATCGGCCATCGTACGCTAATGCTTGAACAGATGTTGACTACTGGCGGTGGCTGGCAGGATCAGTTCGGTGGTGTGCTGGCTGGCGTGAAGTTGTTGCAGACGGGTAGGGGATTCGAACAGAACCCGTCGGTGAGATGGCTGCCAGACGATTTATGGACGCTGCCCGAGTATCAGGCTTGTCACCTATTATATTATACGGGCATCACGCGTACGGCCAAGCAGATCTTGGCGGAGATCGTACGGCGGATGTTCCTGAAGGATGATGCCGAGCTGCGTCTGCTCCGGGAGATGAAGGCGCACACGATGGAGATGTGCGAGGCGATTCAATGTAACGATTTCAGTAGGATGGGACTGCTGATGCGTAGGACGTGGCAGCAGAACCAGGCGCTCGACAGGGGGACGAATCCTGCAGCCATCGCTGCCCTGACGGCGCTCATCGATGATCTCTGCCTTGGCTATAAGCTTCCCGGAGCCGGTGGTGGCGGTTATCTCTATATGGTGGCGAAAGATCCTGAGGCGGCGGGCCGTATCAGACAGATCCTCACGGAGCACCGTCAAAACGCTAATGCCCGGTTTGTGGAGATGGCCATCTCTACAACCGGCCTCCAGATCAGCAGGAGCTAGACTAGTAAGGCTAGTCAAACTAGTGGGACTAGTCGGACTAGTTTAACTAGTCTTACTAGCGTTTCTAGCTCTGTAGTTTGCCTTTGATGAGCTCTCTTAGATACTCGATCTCGGTTTGAAGGCGGGCGTTTTCTGATTTGAGTTGAGCTATCTCGCGATCCTTGGCATCTATTGTGGCCTTCTGAATATTGCGATAGCCAAGTCGGGCTGCCGTCATACGTTCCCGGATACCGCCGTTCTCAATAAAGTCCTGTTCCAGCCAAGACTCATAACTCTTCATCATCTTGTCGACATAGTGACAAAGTGACAGGGCTGTGTTAGCCATTTCCTCATCATCCCATCGGTTGAAGAAGGGCTGGTATTCTTCCAATTTGTTATGCCGCTGGCAGAATCTTAGCAGATTGTCGTAGCGGTCGTGTCCTTTTTGCCAGCGGGCTAATCTGTGCGATAGCAAATAGTCCTCATAGTCTTCCCGGAGTTCTTTTAAAGAGGCACGTGCGACATTGATGAGCTTCAGTTCTAGCTCCATCGATGTGACACCATCAGCCATCCCTTCTACGATGTTCTGCTTGCCAGAGCGTGCTGCCTGTACCATCTGGTCTACGGTGCGATCTCCGTATTTGGCCAAAAAACGGGAGGTAAATACATAGGTCATCTGGTAGAGGACAACGGTTTTCTGGTAAAACCATAGCTCTTCCCAGTTTTTCTCCTTGCGGAGTACAACATCAATCATTGCTGCTGCCTCCGTCGGGTTCTTTTGTTCATTTTGGTGTGTCATAATAATAGTATTTAAAGTTGAATGTCTTTTATTTAAAGATGAATGTCTTTCAGCTTGGGGTATTTGTCTTGCAGGGCCTTCAGACGGATTTGGGTCTGGGCCATGAAGTGACGGTATTCTTCTGACTCGGGATGGAAGGGACGATGTGACAAGGCCTGTCTGACGGGACGCCACTCTTCCATAAATGATTTGGCCTCGGGGCTGAAGCACCAGGCCGTCAGACGCTCCCAGATGTAATCGACAGCCTGTTCTGAGGGATGCAGCATGTCGGCGGCATAGAAACGGTAATCGCGAAGCTCATCCAGCAGAAGCTCGTAGGCGGGGAAATAGATAGAGGGGCTAGTAAGACTAGTTGGACTAGTGAGACTAGTTTGACTAGTCGGACTAGTGAGACTAGTTTGACTAGTGGGACTAGTTTTGCTAGTTTGGCTAGCTGCGAGGAGGAGGGTGGCTTTGGAGAGCTGGCTCTCGTGATAGCCGTATTTGCGGTAGCGGATGGGACTGATGGTCAGAATCACCTGCACCTCGGGATTGTGGGCTTTCAGCAGTTCGATCGTTTTCCTCAGATAGTCGCTACATTGGCTGACTGTTAACACCTCTTCCTGGAATAGTGAGGCAGGACGTTTCTCGCAGTTGTCGACAATCTCGCCTGTATCCTTCAGACGATAGATATGGTTCGTTCCCAACGTCAGGAACACGATGCGCGGAATGGCAGGGGACGTCTCATCAGAAGCCCCGGATGACAGCAGGCGCTCAATGGTGTGCAGGATACTGGCAGGGTTGTACATCGTGCCGTAGGGATTCGAGATGACGGGAAAGCCGTTCTCCTTGAATTTCCGTCCTATCCCGTCGGCGAAGCACGAGCCAACCAACAGTATCTCCTCACAGGGCCTGATCTCAAAGGCGGCATGAGGTATATCGACAATCGTTCTGAACTCCATAATACCAAAATCTACTGCAAAGATAGTGTAAAAAAGGATAAATACAAAGAAAAAAGATAAATATGTGTCCCAATTCAGTCTTTTTTGCTACCTTTGCACTATAAAAAACAGTAAGAATGAATTACACGATTGAGAAGATCACCACGCTTATTGGCGCCAGACGCATCGGTACTGCTGATGCGCAGATAGGCTGGCTCCTGACAGACAGCCGTTCATTGTGTTTCCCGGAGGAGACCTTGTTTTTCGCTTTGTCGTCGGCACGTAACGATGGCCACAAATATATCACGGACCTCTACCGTCGTGGTGTGAGGAACTTCGTGGTTGAGGCCAAGGGTGTACAGGAATATGTCGCTGGCGGGATGGGGACGATGCCCGATGCGAACTTCCTCGTTGTGCCCCACACGCTGGCAGCCCTGCAGCGACTGGCTGAGCGACACCGGGACGAGTTCAATATCCCCATCGTCGGTATCACCGGCTCCAATGGTAAGACGATGGTCAAGGAATGGCTATACCAGCTGCTCCTGCCCTCACAGAAGATTGTACGCTCTCCCCGCAGTTATAACTCCCAGATCGGTGTGCCCCTTTCCGTGTGGCTGCTCAACGAGCAGACAGAGGTGGGTATCTTCGAGGCAGGTATCAGTCAGCCGGGTGAGATGTTTGCCTTGCGTGACATCATCCAGCCTACCATCGGCGTACTGACCAGTCTTGGAGCGGCCCATCAGGAGAACTTCCGTTCGATGGAGGAGAAATGCATGGAGAAACTGGAACTGATGCATGACACACAGGCGATGGTCTATTGTTCCGACAATGATATCGTGAGCCGTTGCATCCGTCGTATGTCGTATCAGGGCGAGAAAATCTCCTGGTCCAGGTGTGATGAGAAGGCGGCGATGTTTGTGAAGGAGGTGAAGGAGGGGAAGCGTGATGAGAATGTGACGCTGATCTGTTACATCTTCAAAGGTGAGGAGAACACATTCCGTATTCCCTTTATCGATGAGGCCAGTATTGAGAATGCCATTACCTGTGCGGCCGTCGCCCTGTGTCTTGGTCTGACGCCGGCACAGTTGCACGAACGTATGCCGAAGCTGGAGCCGGTAGCGATGCGTCTGGAGGTGAAGGAGGGTCAGCGCGGTTGTATCCTCATCAACGACTCTTACAACAGTGACATCAACTCCCTTGACATCGCCCTCGACTTCATGAACCGTCGTGAGGCGTCGAAAAAGACACTGATCCTCAGTGATATCTTCCAGACGGGCACGTCGCCCGAGGTGCTTTATGCCCAGGTGAACGAACTGGCCGTGAAGCGCGGCATCCAGAAGTTCATCGGCATCGGTCCTGAGCTGACGGCCCAGGCAGACAAGATCCAGATGGCCGACAAGCAGTTTTTTGCCGATGTGCCTCATTTCCTCTCCAGTGACGCCTTCAGCAGTCTCCGTAACGAACTGATCCTGTTGAAGGGTGCCCGTCCGTTCGGCTTCGACCAGATTACGGAACAATTGGAACAGAAGGTGCACGAGACCATCCTTGAGGTGAATCTCAATGCCGTGGTCGACAACCTGAACTATTACCGTTCGTTCCTGAAGCCGGAGACGAAGATGGTATGTATGATCAAGGCCGACGGCTATGGTGCTGGTGCCGTAGAGATAGCCAAGACGCTGCAGGATCATCGTGTAGACTATCTTGCCGTGGCTGTGGCCGACGAGGGTGTGACACTCCGTAAGGCCGGCATCACCGCCAACATCATGATCATGAACCCCGAGATGACCGCCTTCAAGACCATGTTCGACTACGATCTCGAGCCAGAGGTCTATTCGTTCCGTCTGATGGATGCCCTCATCAAGGCAGCCCGTAAGGAGGGTATCACCGGCTGGCCCGTACATATCAAGCTCGACACCGGTATGCATCGTCTGGGCTTCGATCCCGTGAGTGATATCGACGAGGTGATTGATCGCCTGAGGCATCAGAATGCCATCATCCCGCGTTCGGTGTTCAGTCATTTCGTGGGGTCCGACAGCGACGGCTTCGATGCGTTCTCTGCCAGGCAGTTTGCCCTTTTTGATGAGGGTAGCCGGAAACTCCAGAGTGCTTTCTCACATCATATCCTTCGCCACATGGACAACTCCGCCGGCATCGAGCACTTCCCGGAGCGACAGATGGACATGTGCCGGCTCGGTATCGGCCTCTACGGCGTTGATCCCCGTGACAACCGTATGTTGTCAACGGTGAGCACACTGAAGACCACCATCCTCCAGATGCGCCATGTGCCGGCTGGGGAGACGGTAGGGTATAGCCGTAAGGGTAAAATCGAACGTGACTCGGTCATCGCGGCCATTCCCATCGGCTATGCCGACGGTCTGAACCGCCACCTCGGCAATCGTCATGGCTATTGTCTCGTGCATGGTCAGAAGGCAGAGTACGTGGGTAATATCTGCATGGATGTCGCCATGATCGATGTGACGGATATTCCCTGTGTGGAGGGTGACCAGGTGGAGATTTTCGGTGAGCACCTGCCTGTCACCGTACTCAGTGACATCCTGGAGACCATCCCCTACGAGATGCTGACCGGCGTCTCAAATCGTGTCAAGCGCGTCTACTTCCAAGATTAACGTTAACGTTTGAGTAAAGAAAAATTAGCGAAATGCATTGTGTTTCGCTAATTTTTTTGTACTTTTGCAGCGACTAATTATATAACAATGGAACAGGTATTCAGTTACATTATCAGTTTAGGGGCATCGGTGATGATGCCAATCCTTTTTACAATCATCGGCCTGTGCATAGGCATGAAGTTCGGCAAGTCGCTCAAGAGCGGCCTGTATGTTGGTGTCGGTTTTGTGGGCCTGGGCATCGTCACGGCCCTGCTGACGAACAATTTCGGAAGTCCGCTGTCGGAGATCTCACGTCTCTACAATCTGCAGCTTGGCGTGTTTGACATGGGCTGGCCCGCCGCTGCCGCAGTGGCTTATAACACGGCTGTCGGTGCGCTGATCATTCCCATCTGTCTGGGTGTGAACTTCCTGCTGCTGATCACCAAATGTACGCGCACGGTGAACATCGACTTGTGGAACTACTGGCATTTCGCCTTCATCGGTGCTGTGGCTTACTTCGTCATGGGCGAGAGTCTGGCGTGGGGCTACTTTGCCGCCATCGTGTGTTACATCATCACGCTGGTGATGGCCGACCTGACTGCCGACAAGTTCCAAGGCTACTACGACGATATGGACGGTATTTCCATCCCGCAGCCGTTTTGTCAGAGCTTTACGGCCTTTGCCATTGGCATCAACTGGCTGCTCGACAAGATTCCCGGTTTCTCGAAGCTCGACATCGATGCCGAGGGACTGAAGAAGAAGTTCGGTGTGCTCGGGGAACCCATCGTCCTTGGTGTGATCGTGGGGGCCCTGATCGGTGCTGTGGCCCAGCTTGATATCAAGAAGGTGCTCTTCCTGGGTGTGACGATGGGTGCCGTGATGGAACTGATTCCTCGTATCACGAAACTCTTCATCGACGGTCTGAAGCCGATAGCCGAGAAGACGCAGCAGGTGGTACAGCAGAAGTGGGCAGGCAAGAAAGTGTATATCGGCATGTCGCCCGCCCTGGTGATTGGTCATCCCACCACGCTTGTGGCCTCGCTGATCCTGATTCCCGTAGCTCTCCTGATGGCTGTGGCGTTGCCGGGTAATGAGTTCCTGCCGCTGGCATCGTTGGCTGGTATGTTCTATGTGTTCGTGATGGTGCTGCCCTATACGAAGGGTAACGTGGTGAAGACCTTGATCATCGGTATTGTCGCAGTGGGAATTGGTCTGTGGTTCGTGACAGACATGGCTCCTGCTTTCACGCAGGCAGCCCAGACGGTGTATGCCCAGACGCAGGATCCTGCTGCCAAGATCCCTGAGGGTTTCGAGGCCGGTGCGCTCGACTTCGCGTCAAGCCTTTTCGGCTGGGTCATCTACAAGTGCGTGGCTTACCTGAAGTGGGTGGGTGCCGGTGTGCTCACACTCATCACGCTCGCTATGTTGTTCTGGAACAGAAATCGTATCGTGGCGGATGAAAAATCAGCCGCGAAATAACGGGATTACGTGATAACGTGATTACGGAATAACGATATAACGTGATAACGGAATAACGTCATAACGATTAAAAAATGGAAATCAAAAGATTTGGCTATTATTGGCTTGACACTTGGGTGATGGCTAATGTGATACAGCTTGCGACGCAGCATTTCTGCAGCCGTTTCCTGAATCATACCAATGATCCCTGTGGACGACAATATGACCAAATGACCCAGGCAGCGCGCTCTGCTCCTGCGAATATTGCGGAGGGGAACTCCCGGCACTCTACCTCGAAGGAGACGGAAATGAAACTTACGGATGTCGCTCGTGCCACCTTGGCCGAACTTGCCAATGATTATTTCAACTGGTTGCTCCTGCATGAGCAGACACCGTGGTCTGTCCATTCACCAGAATATGCTGGCGTGGCAAGTATCAAGCTTGACAAACCAGATTATCAGGATGATGTGTTGTGCCAGAGCGGCGTTCATATCCTCAGACAGAAACATCATTTCGACAAGTGGCTGCTTTCTGACGATTCGATGACCGTGGCTAATTGTGTGCTTGTGCTCTGCAATCGCTTGATACTGATGTTAGGCAAGCAGATAGACAATCAGCTGACTGTCTTTCGTCAGGAAGGTGGTTTCACCGAGGCCCTGACTGCCGAGCGCCTAGCACATCGTGCAGAACAGAGCAGGCAGGATGAAGCACCAGAATGTCCGGTATGCTGGCTGCCGATGATTAAGCGCATGGCTAAGAAAGGCGTCAACTCGGGAAAGGAGTTCTGGAGCTGCTCCGCCTATCCGAAATGTAATGGAACGAGAAAGATAATGACGTGATAACGGAATAGCGGAATAACGTTATAACGAGATAACGTGATAACGACAAGACGAAATAACGTCATATCGTCATAACGAAATAACGACATAATCAATTTAAAATAATAATAACAATGAAAAAATCGATTTTGACTTTAATGCTTATGGGTAATTTGACGATGGGCTTCGGCCAGCAGAACGTGAATTTCCAGACGGCCTGTCATCCCGAGGATGTGAAGCACTATGACACGAAGACCCTTCGTGAGCGTTTCGTGATGGAGAAGGTGATGGTGGCTGACGAGATCAACCTGACTTATTCGCACTACGACCGTTTCATCTTCGGTGGTGCGATGCCGGTGAACAAAACCCTGAAACTGGAGAACTTCCTCGAGCTGGGTCTCGACGTGGATCCCGGCATCAAGGAGAAGTATTTCCTCTATAACCGTGAACTCGGTATCGTGAACTGCGGTCAGGGCGACGGTGTCGTTATCGTCGACGGCAAGGAGTATGCCCTCTCTCCGAAGGAGGCCCTCTACATCGGTCGCGGTCATATCGGCAAGGACCAGGACGTGAACAAGGAGGTGCTCTTCCGTTCCAAGGATCCGAAGAATCCCGCCAAGTTCTACCTGAATTCTGCCACTGCCCATCAGCACTATAAGACCCAGTGGATCACCCTTGACGGTCGTAAGGGTTCGCTGAAGGCCGCTGTCTGGGGACCTGTCGGTTCACTGGAGGAGTGCAATAACCGCACTGTCTACAAGCTCATTGTGAACGATGTGCTGGAGGAAGGTCCCTGTCAGCTGCAGCTCGGTCTGACCCAGCTGAATCCCGGAGCAGCCTGGAACACGATGCCCCCTCACACCCACGGCCGTCGTATCGAGGCTTACTACTATTTCAACCTGCCCGAGGAGCAGACCATCGCCCACATCATGGGTGAGCCTCAGGAGAGTCGTGTGGTATGGCTGCACAACGAACAGGCCATCATGTCGCCCGAGTGGAGCATGCATGCTGCTGCCGGTACCTATTACTATACCTTCATCTGGGGTATGGCCGGCGAGAACCTCTATTATAACGATAAGGACAATATTCCCGTCATCGACATCAGATGACGGGATATCGAAATAACGTCATAACGAAATAACGTGATAACGTAATAACGAAAATAACTATGGCACCTGTACAAAAAACTAAGATGACCAACTTCCGCTGGGTTATCTGCGGGCTGCTGTTCCTGGCAACCACGATCAACTATATGGACCGTCAGGTCCTGTCATTAACATGGAAGGACTTTATCGCTCCGGAGTTCCACTGGACGGACGGCGATTACGGTACGATCACCGGTATGTTCTCCCTCTTCTATGCCATCGCGAACCTCTTCGCCGGTAAGTTCATCGACTGGATGGGTACCAAGAAGGGCTACCTTATCGCCATCTTCGTATGGTCGCTGGGTGCTGTGCTGCACGCCGGCTGTGGCTGGGTGGCTATGACTGTTAAGGGCTACGACTCTGTGGCTCAGCTGGGTCAGCTGACAGGTGATGCTGCCGTCGCCATCGCCACGATCTCCGTATGGCTCTTCCTCAGCTGTCGTATGATTCTTGCCGTTGGTGAGGCCGGCAACTTCCCGGCTGCCATCAAGGCTACTGCTGAGTACTTCCCGAAGAAGGACCGTGCTTTCTCGACCTCCATCTTCAACAGTGGTGCCTCTGTGGGTGCTCTGGCTGCACCTGCCACCATTCCCCTGTTGGCTCGTGCCTGGGGTTGGGAGATGGCCTTTATCATCATCGGTTGCCTCGGCTTCATCTGGATGGCACTGTGGATGTGGCTCTATGAGAAGCCCCGTCATAACAAGCGTGTGAACCAGGCTGAGTTGAACTATATCGAGCAAGACAATGACCTTGCTGATGTCCAGAACCGTGATGAGGTGAAAGAGGAGAAGACCATTCCGTTCTTCGACTGTTTCAAGTACAAGCAGACCTGGTCGTTCCTCGTGGGTAAGTTCATGACCGACGGTGTATGGTGGTTCTTCCTGTTCTGGGCTCCTGCCTACTTCAGTGACCAGTATGGCTATACCTCCGACTCAGCGATGGGTATTGCTCTGATCTTCACCCTTTATGCCATTGTGACGGTGATCTCAATCGGTGGCGGTTACCTGCCTACCTACTTTGTTGATAAGAAAGGCATGAATCCTTACCTGGGCCGTATGCGTGCGATGTTTATCTTTGCCTGCTTCCCGGTATTAGGTCTGTTTGCGCAGCCCCTTGGTGCCTATAGTGCGTGGTGGCCCGCCATTCTCATCGGTCTGCTCGGCGCAGGACATCAGGCATGGTCTGCCAACCTCTTCTCAACCATTGGCGACATGTTCCCGAAGTCGACGATCGGTACGATTGTCGGTCTTGGAACGATGGCTGGCGGTATCGGTTCGATGTCTATCAACCTCGGTTCAGGCCGTTTCTTCGACTGGGCTGCTGAGCAGGGTGCTGCCTTTACCTTTTTCGGATTCGAGGGCAAGCCCGCCGCCTATATGGTGGTGTTCTGTATCTGTGCCGTGGCCTATCTCATCGGCTGGTGCATCATGAAGGCCCTCGTGCCGAAGTACAAGCCCATTACAGTGGAATAATATATGACTATATAGATGATGATCAGAAAACTTATTGTCGTTTTATCATTTCTACCTCTCGTTTCCATCTATGGGCAGGGGACGTTTGCCAGCATGAAAGCGCAAATGACAGACCAGTCCCTGCCATTGGTGAATCTCACCTTCAATGAAAGCAACCTTAATTCGGAAGACTATATAGAGGGAAAAATTGAGATTGTGGACAAGCAGATGAGGACAGTGTATGGAGAAGAATCTGTCGAATATGATGCTGATTTCAAAATCAGAGGCGGTTCTATTGCTGGCTTAGATAAGAAGTCCTATGCTGTGAAATTATTCGAATATAGTAAAAAAGGCAAGAAAAAGGATGTGGATGCTGCTATCTTCGGCATCAGGGAAGAGAAGCCTGATAACAGTTGGATCCTTGATGCGATGGGTTATGACAAGCTGAGGATGAGGAATCGTGTCTGTTTCGACCTCTGGAACGAGATGAGTGGCACACCTTATGCTACGAATTATGACAACCGGAACGGAACGAAAGGTCAGTTTGTAGAAGTATTCATCAATGGCATCTATCATGGTCTTTACTGCCTGACCGATAAGATAGACCGTAAATTGCTGAATGGAGTGAAGTATAATGAAAGCACAGGCGTGCACGGTCTTCTCTACCAGGGACACGAGTGTGAAGGCGATGCCGGGCGTTTGCTTTCATACGACAGCAATGCCGATACAGGAAGTACGACGTGGAATACCTGGGAGCTTCAATATCCTGATGATTATCCTTCCGCTCAAGCCTGGCAGCCCCTCAAGGACCTGATTGACTTCTGTTCGGCTAATACTGTCGACGAAGACTTCCTCAGTAACTACACAAGTCATTTCTATAAGTCTAACCTTGTAGACTATATGGTGATGACGATGGCCTTGAATGTGATGGACAATCTCTATAAGAATACATTCCTCTCTGTGAGGGATATTCAGGATGACGTCAATCAAAAGGATATCTTCACACTGACTCCCTGGGACATGGACGGCTCATTGGGAAGAACCAATAAGGGCATTGCCAATGATGTCTGTGATGTAACAAGGTATAATGGAGTGGCCCCATACAACAGACTGTATAAAGACAATATGGACGGTTTTGCCGATGCCGTGAAGAAGAAGTGGCTTGAACTTCAGACCACCACCTTTTCCATAGAGCATGTCCATAGCGTTCTGGATGCTTATGCCGCCATGTTTGTCTCTTCAGGGGCCTGGGAGCGCGAATACGCCAAATGGGGTGGAAATCAGACGGTACCGTTGGCTGCGAATCTTTCTGATGAATTGTCGTATGTCAAGAGTTGGTATGAGACTAATTTCAAACACCTTTGCGACAGTTGGGGCTGGCGAGGCGATGTCAATGGAGACCTTAAGGTCGACATGGATGATGTCGGTTTCCTCTGTGACATCATCATGGGGAAAACGACGGAATTTGAGTTTATGTACGCTGACGTCAACTTAGACGGTTCGGTCAATGCCGCGGACATTGTTGAGGTCATCAGACTGATGCCAAAATCAGAATAAATGTCAGGGGTTCCTCGGTTGAGGAGCCCCTGATTGTTTCAAACTTTCCCAAAACGGAAAACTTTTCGTGAAAAATACTCCGAAAGTTTCCCGAAATCGAAAATTATTTGTACCTTTGCGGCGGCTAAAGTAATCATCATGTTATGCAGATAGAAACAAGAAATGAGATGCTGAAGCGCATAGCCGCTGAACTGATGTCGGTTGCCTCGAAGACGGGCAGTGACCTGACGGGAGAGAGAATCGTCAGTCTGTTGGAACAGAGTCTGAAGGCTCTTCAGCCTGACGACGCCGACAAGCTGTTGCAGTTGACCGACCTGACTCTGGCAGGCGCCTCACAGTATCGTCGTCCTGATGTGACCGAGGTCCGTCCTCAGCAGCTCGAGTGCGATGTCGTGCGTTTCCAGAATAATAAAGAGAAGTGGGTGGCCCTGGTGGGTCTGCTCGACGGTTATCCCTATGAGATCTTCACAGGTCTGCAGGATGACGAGGAGGGCATCATCCTCCCCAAGACTGTCACCAAGGGAAAGATCATCAAGCAGGTGAACCCTGACGGCTCTAAGCGCTACGATTTCCAGTTTGAGAACAAGCGAGGCTACAAGACCACCGTTGAAGGACTCTCTGAGAAGTTCAATCCCGAGTACTGGAACTACGCCAAGCTCATCTCCGGCGTGCTGCGCTATGGCATGCCCCTGGAGCATGTCGTGCGTCTGGTAGGCTCGCTCTCGCTGAAAGATGAGAGCATCAACACCTGGAAGACCGGTGTGGAGCGTGCGTTGAAGAAGTACATCCCCGGTGTCCATGAAGAGGAAGATTCTGACGCCGCGAAGACAGATAACGTTGCTGACGTATGATGCTTTCCGATGGTTATATCTCCCTGCGGAATGTCCGCTTCCACGCCTTTCATGGGGTGCTTCCTCAGGAACGGCAGGTGGGAGGCGACTTTCTGGTGACAGTCAGGGTGGGGTATCCGTTGGAACGGGCTATGGAGACAGACCATGTGGGTGACACCCTCGACTATTCTGCCCTCTATGCCCTTGTGGAAAAGGAGATGGCTGAGTCGTCGAAGCTGCTGGAACATGTGGCAGGACGCATCGTCAAGGCTGTCACGGCCTCTTTCCCGGAGGTGACGTCAGTCGACCTTGAGTTGACGAAGCTGAACCCTCCGATGGGGGCAGATTGTGACGGTGCCGCCGTGGAGGTACATTTTAGTTTATAGTTTATAGTTTATAGTTGAGTAATATAAGATATATTATAATAGGTGTGATGCTGTGTGTGGCCTGTGTCGTGAACGCCAAGGGTTTCACACTGGTTATTGATGCTGGACACGGCGGAGATGATACAGGTGCCGTCGGACCTGGAAAGGTGAGGGAGAAGGACCTGACCCTGAGGTATGCCCTCGCATTCGGGAAGATGGTAGAGCAGAACTGCCCTGACGTGAAGGTCATCTATACCCGAAAGACAGACCGTTTTGTGGAACTGTACCGTCGGGCAGAGATAGCCAACAGGAACAAGGCCGACCTTTTTATCTCTATCCACATCAATGCCCTGCCTAAAGGAAAGGTGGCACACGGATTCCAGACCTATACGCTCGGCACGAGCAAACGGACCGGCAAGAAGACGGGTGTGCTGGAGAACCTTGAGGTGGCAAAGCGTGAGAATGCCGTGATCCTCATGGAGAAGGACTACCAGCAGACTTATCAGGGCTACGATCCCAATTCACCGGAGAGTAATATCATGTTTGAGTTTATTCAGGACAAGAACATGGAGAACTCCGTGGAGTTGGCCAAGTACATGCAGAAATATGTGTGTCAGGCCACGGGCCGTCAGGATATGGGTGCCCAGCAGGACAATCTCGCCGTGCTGCGTCTGTCGTCAATGCCTGGCTGTCTGGTGGAGTGTGGTTTCATCTCCACACGCGATGAGGAGAGCTTTATGAATTCCAAAGGTGCTTCTGAGAAATATGCCCGTGGACTCTATAATGCCTTCGTGGCCTACCTGAAGCATCATGGTGGCAGTGGGACCATCTCCTACATGCCTGTGCCTGAGGCAGAGGTGGAGCCGGTGGTTAAGACTGAGGAGCCTGTGCAGCCACGTTCTGAAGAGTCTGCCCAGCCACAGTCTGAGAAGCCTGTGCAGCCAAGGCCTGAGGAGCCTGTAGCTCCCGTTGTATCCGCTCCTGTGTTCAAGGTGCAGATCATGACCAGTTCCACTAAGCTGAAGGCCAGTGATGCCCGTTTAAAGGGCCTGAAGGATGCCTCCAATTATAAGGAGGGCGGACTGTATAAGTACACGGTCGGTTCGTCGACCAACTACAATGAGATGTATCGTCTTCGCAAGGATCTGGTAAAACGATTCCCGGAGGCTTTCATTGTGGCCTTCAGGGATGGCGTACGAATGGACATCAACGAGGCCATCAGGGAGTTTAAGAAGAAGTGAATAGTGAAAAGTGAATAGATATGAAGAAGTTCAGTAAGGAAATACAGATTGCGCTCGTAGCGCTGGTGGGCATCGTGGTGCTCTATTTCGGTTTACAGTTCCTCAAGGGACTGACGGTGTTCTCTACCGACAAGAACTATTATGTAAAGTTCAGTGACATCAGCGGCCTTTCCGCATCCAGTCCCGTCTATGCCAACGGTTACAGGGTAGGTGTGGTGGAGAATATCATCTACGACTTTGAGAACCAGGGAGAGATCGTGGCCGTTATGAGTATCAACAAAGAGATGCGCATCCCCTCTGGCAGCCGTGCTGAGATTGCCAGCGACCTGTTGGGCAACATCAAGCTGGAACTGAAGCTCGGTCCCAATTTCTCAGACATCATCGAACCGGGTGATACCATCAGTGGCGGTCTGCAGATGGGTGCTCTGGCCAAGGCTGCGGACATCATACCCCATGTGCAGTCCCTGCTGCCGAAACTCGACTCCATCCTTGCCAATGTCAATGCCCTGCTTTCCAATCCGGCCCTCAGTAACTCACTCAGTCATATCGACCAGCTGACAGGTAATCTCACCACTACCACCAGTGACCTGAACCGTCTGACAGCCGCCCTGAACAAGCAGGTGCCCCAGATGCTGGAGAATGCCGACGGACTGTTGGCTAATACCAACAACCTGACGCATAACCTGAGCGAACTGGACCTTGCCGGTACCATGCAGAAGGTAGACCTCACCCTGCGTAACTTAGAGCAGATGACGGCCAAGCTGAACAGTAATGACGGTACCCTCGGTCTGCTGATGCGTGACCCTGGACTCTATAACAACCTGAATGCTACGATGATGCATGCCGACTCTTTGATGATTGATCTCAAGCAGCATCCCAAACGGTACGTTCACTTCTCAGTTTTCGGTAAAAAAGACAAGTAAATAGAAATTGTCTAAATAAAGGCGTAGGTTGTTGCATTCTTCTTTGAATGTGCCGAAACCCCTCTGTCTTCGTAGCATTCCGACAAGTCGGGTGGTCTTTCCGGCTGATTTCCGGTAATTGAAGCAAATGGTATATCTGATTGAAATACAAGAACTTGTAATTTTGCAATACCCATTTTGAATAGCTTGGTACGTGAAACATCCTAACCCTCGCAGTGTTAGCAAGTTACGTTGTTTTGTACACACATCGACCACTTCCGTGGATTTGCAGGATTGAAAAAAAATAGCGAACTTTGCACCGCAATTATAAATCGCAAGCCTAAGTCTTGTATTATAAAAGGTCTATAGAAAATAAGTAAAAAAAGGAACGCCGAATGAATAATAGTCACCAGGCGCTTTGGGATGAATGCCTCCGTCTGATTCAGGCCAACGTCACAGAGCAACAGTTTAAAACGTGGTTCGCACCAATCGTCTTCGAGTCTTACTCGGAGAAGGAGCAGATGCTTCTGGTGCAGGTTCCGAGCTCGTACGTGTGCGAGTACTTGGAGCAGTACTACGTGGGACTGTTAAGCAAGGTGCTTGCCCGTGTGTTCGGTTCCGGCGTGCGGCTCAGTTACCGTATTGTGACTGTGAAGGCCCAGCGTAATGTGACTGTGGACGTAGAGAGTGACGGTGTGACCCTTGAGGCTCAGCCAACCACCCGTGCCAACCAGTCGCCGACCGTGCTCGATGCTGCCACACCGCAGCAGCTGAACCCCCAGCTCGACGTCAAGAAGACCTTCCAGAACTTCATTGAGGGTGATTCTAACAAGCTGCCTCGTACCGTCGGACTGTCCATTGCGGAACATCCGGGAAAGACCACCTTCAATCCTTTCTTTATTTATGGACCTTCAGGTTGCGGAAAGACGCATCTGATCAATGCCATTGGTGTGCGTTGTAAGGAGACCTATCCTCAGAAGCGGGTGCTCTATGTCTCTGCCCGTCTCTTTCAGGTGCAGTACACCGACTCCGTGCGTCACAATACCACCAACGACTTCATCAACTTCTACCAGAGCATCGATGTGCTGATCGTCGATGATATCCAGGAGTGGATGAACTCTCCCAAGACGCTCGATACTTTCTTCCATATCTTCGACCACCTGTTCCGTATCGGCAAGCAGATCATTCTGGCCTCTGACCGTCCTCCGGTGGATCTTCAGGGTGTGAAGGAACGTCTGCTCACGCGTTTTGCCTGTGGTCTGATCGCCGAACTCGAGAAGCCCAATGTGCAGTTGTGCATCGACATCCTCAATGCCAAGTGCCGTCGTGACGGTCTGAAGATTCCTGCCGATGTCATCCAGTATATCGCTGAGACGGCCAATGGCAGCGTCCGCGACCTGGAGGGTGTGGTGAACTCACTGATGGCTTATTCCATCGTCTACAACACCCATCTCGACATGCGTCTTGCCGAACGTATCGTCAAGCGTGCCGTGAAGGTCGACAACCACCCGCTGACCATCGACGATATCCTGGAGAAGGTATGCCGTCACTACAATGTCGAGCAGCGTCAGGTGTTCAGCAAGAGCCGCAAGCGTGAGTTGGTGCAGGTGCGCCAGGTGTCCATGTATCTGGCCCAGAAATACACGAAGATGCCGGCTGGCCGTATCGGACAGCTGATCGGTAACCGTGACCACTCTACCGTCATCCACTCCTGCAACGCCGTCGAGCAGCGTCTGAAGATCGATACTACGTTCTCTGACGAAATCCGCAGTATCGAGAACTCCTTCAAACTTAAGAAATAATTAAACTGTAAACCGTAAACAATTATAGGTTGACACTGCTGCCAACGATCATCCAGCGTCCGGGCTGTGGAACGAGTCCGTAGTCGTGATAACGCGTGTCGAACAGGTTGTTTGCTCCCACGTAGATTTCCCACTTTGCTTGCCGCCATGTCATACGGGCATCGGTGAGAACGTACGGTCTGTAGTCGCAGACCTGTCCTTCGAAGTCGGTATAGCTTCCCACACGGTCCTGCCATCGCAGGTTGAGATCCAGAGACAGTCTTTTGGTCAGGGGCAGCAGGGCATGTGCCACCAGTTTATGGCGCAGGTATTCCAGCGCATACTGCGACACGATGCCAGGCTCTTGTTTCTTGTCCTGATGAATGAGACTGTAAGACACGTGGAGAGTTGAAGACTTGTAATGGTACCGTGCGCCGATCTCGAGGCCGAGGCTGTTGATCTCGGTATGGTTCACACTCTGCCAGGTGGCATCGTCTCCTTTTGTCGTGTCCATGATCCAGTCGATCATGTTTCTCCCATGGTGGTACCAGAGAGCACATTGAAAATTGAAAATTGAATATTGAACATTGCATCCTGCTTCGATGGCGCTCATCTCCTCAGGCTTCAGGTGAGGGTCAGCACTGTAGCCCTGCAGCTTGTAGTACATTTCCGTGAATGATGGCATGCGCAGCGAGCTGTTGTACGAAGCGTGGAGTCGCCAGTGGGGTGAGGGACGATAGCTGACATCGATGCCGGGATAGACCGTTATGTTCATGTTGCTCCAGGTGTTCTTCACGGCCACGATACCTGCTGATATTGTAAAATTATTTAGCAGTATGTTGTGCTCCAGATATCCGCTTATGTTTGTTCGGTTCACGCCCAGAGTATAGTCGCGGTCAGTGCCGCTGATGTGATGTGTCTGTGCCAGTGGCTCCCCGAGGTTTCCACTTACGAGGTCCTCGTTCCGCAGTTCCGCACCAAGTGCAGTTCTGTTTCTTATCCGGTCAGGTTCTGTGGTATTCCAGTCAAAATAGGTATTGAAGCTGACTCCGTATACGTCGGTTCGGTTGTAGTTGTACTTCATCACCTCCGGTCTGTCTCGGTAGCCCTCGTAATGGTCGCGGTTCTGGTTCCAATAGACGTTGCCGCTTAGGTGCAGCCTTCCCCGTTTGCTCTCTCCTTGTATGGCCGTGTAAAGTTTTGTGGTGTGTTCGTATTGCTCGTCGGCCTGCCATTTCGGAGAGGCCCAGAAGGTGCTGGACCCCCAGCCCTTGTCAGCCAGTCCCATGTGCCAGTGAAGCCTGAGGTCATCGTCCTCATACTGACCCTGATAGAACGCTTTCGCCCCGCTGAAGTCGGTGTTCAGGTTGCCTGCCTTTGAACGGCTGTAGCCATCGCTTCTAGTGTAATTTGCGGAGAGGGAATTGGAAAAGGAGACAGGAGTCAGGAGTCTGGAGTCAGTAGAATACCTGCCACCGACATGGAAGTAACCGTATGATCCGCCCTCAATATGTGCTTGAACATTACTACTGTCTCCTGACTCCTGACTCCTGACTCCTGTTACAATATTCACCGCCCCGACGAGCGACGAAGTGCCGTAGATCCTTCCTGCCGGACCTTCCAGCACCTCTATGCGGACGATGTCGTTGAGGTCAACGGGCAGGTCCATCGCATTGTGTCCTGTCTGTGGGTCACAGATGTTGATGCCATTGAGCAGTATGATGATCTGCTCCGACGTGCCGCCGCGTATGGAGATGTCCGTCTGGGCACCGAGGGCTCCCCGTTGCCTGACATCCACGCCCACGGCGTATTTCAGTAAGTCGTTGACACTTTGTACGGGAGCCTGCGCAAAGTCCGCCTTCTCCAGTACAGTTACCATTCTCGCTGCCTGACTCCTGGTCAGTGGCGCCCTCGAGCCGGTCACGCAGACCTCCTCGAGCATCATCTCCCGTGCTGTCGTGGTGGCGGTGGAGTCGGTGACGATGGGATCCGTCGCTACACTCTCCGCCGAGGCGTAGGTCAGCGTGGCTACTGAGAGCACGCTGCATACCACCTCTCTGCCCAGACAGGCAAACAGTGAGTAGCCCTTGTTCCCGAAATGCCGGAACACGAGCACCTGGCGCTTGTTGAATAGTGGCTTGTACATGTTCTGAATACTAAAAATGGCCTTTTCTATGAAAAGCACTGCAAAGGTACATCTTTTTGGGATAACAACTGAGTGTTAGTACAAAAATCTTACACATGTATCTGTTAAAATAAACAAAAAGACGAAAAAGGCCGTTTGTGCTTAATCAAAAATTGTAGATGGTAAAACTAGTTTAATAGGATTGTTTTTCCTTTAATTAGTGTTAAATATAGGCAATTAATCGATGAAAAGTATATTTGGTTGAACAATTATTATTATCTTTGCAATTAAAATAAATTTTAAAATGCGTATCAGATTAACCTGTTTCCATGTCCTTAAGCTATCCGCATTACTTCTGATGCTGATGGTTTCTTCCGCGCAGGCGCGCCAGCTGGCGTCGGTTGCGCACATGGATTCGGCCTATTCTGATTATCCCTATCTCCGCTTCGTGGAATATGGAGACTCCCTCGTGATGAACGATGAGGATTTCTTCGACGTTGCCGGCAAGGTGGTGTTCCCAGTCAATAAGTCCAGCCTGAATCTTTCTGACCAGTTCCTTCGTGAGCTCGACGAGAAAGTGCTTCCGGACATCAACCGCGACAGTCTGCAGCTTGTTCAGCTGATTATCCGCGGTGCGGCTTCACCCGAAGGTCCGGTCAAACTGAACCAGAAGCTGGGTTCCCAGCGTGCCCAGGCTCTTTTCGACTTTATCCAGTCTCGTCTGGCATTCCCTCTCAGCAGCCGCTATTTCTCTCTTGACGTGGATATTGAAGACTATTCCACGCTGTGTCTGATGATGCGTCGTGCCAACGACCCGGACTATGGCTATGTCAGGGATCTCACCGACCGTTACGAAGGTCAGCCGGACCAGTTGAAGCGTAAGTTGCAGACGGCCCGTGGCGGACAGTTGTGGAACAGGCTCCTGAAAGAGTATTTCCCCGGTCTGCGCACAGCCCGCATCGTGCTGGTGTTCCGCCGTTATGTGCCTGTGGAACTCGAGGAGGAAGAGCCGGTCGTGCCTGAACTGGATCCCGTCGTCCATGAGCAGGCGCCCGTCGTACTGGTGGAGCCCGGACTGCCTGAGGTGGACTCCATAGCGCTCGTGCCCGTTGGGACGCCTGCCGAGCCTGAGCCGGATACCATCCCCCGGCGTGAGTTCCTCTCTGTCAAAACCAACCTGTTGTTCTACGGTGTCTATTTGCCCGGTTACGACCGCTGGTGTCCCATTCCCAATGTGGCAGTGGAGTACTACCCGAAGAATGGCCACTTTACTTTCGGTGCCTCCTTCGACTTCCCTTGGTGGCAGGACTACGACGCCCACAAGTATTTCCAGATCCGTAACTACCAGGTGGAGTCCCGTTACTACCTGCGCAGCGGCGATATGGACGCTAATCCTCCGGGAAAGGGTCCTGCCTTCCGTGGCCTCTACCTTCAGGGTTATGCCCATCTGGGCCTCTTCGGCATCTGTTTCGATGCCGACCGCGGTTGGGTAGGCGAGGGTCTCGGTGCCGGTATCGGAGCCGGATACGTCATGAGCCTCTCCAAGAAAGGTCACTGGCGACTGGAGTTCGGTCTGCAGGTGGGCTTCTACGCCTGTAAGTACGACCCCTATCAGTATGAGAACCCCGTGGATCCCAACTACCGCGACCATCTCTACTATTATAAGTGGACCCAGGATCCGAGTCTGTTCAAGAAGCGTCAGTACCGTTACAGCTGGCTCGGTCCCACGCGCATCGGCGTGACGCTGACCTACGACCTGCTCTACCGCAGGGTACAGAAGAAAGGTGTAAGTTTCATTAATTACGAGAAAAGAAATGAGAAGTAGCAGACGATATAACATGATGACGGTGACCCGCACGGCGATAGTCGTGTCGGTGCTCGCTATGCTCGTCTGCTGCATCCCCGAGCCGGAGCTGCACCTCTACGACAATGGCAACATCGACGTCAACCTGCCTATGATTGACATCAACCTCGATACCTATTGGGACTACGACCTGGAGACCACGTATGAGACGAAAAAGAACTGGCGCGACGAGTGGTATTACGGCTGGGACGAAGAAGACCAGCGCCTCTTCGGCAACATCGGCTATACCGCGCCCGAGGTGTTCCTGTTGCGCCGCTATTATACCGGATCCACGCCCTTCGTGCCCCATACCAGCGTACTCTCCGCCACCGTCAAGGGCCACAGCTACAGGGCCCGTTACAACTGGGGCTACTGGGACATCCTCGTATGGAACGACGTGATCACCCCCGATGGTGTGCAGAGCCTGATCTTCGACGAGCAGACCTCGTTCGACTATGTCACGGCCTATACCAACCAGTCGTTGACCCTCTCCCGCTACCAGGCTCCCCGCTATACTCGTTCGTTCTACCAGCCTGAGGAGCTGTTCGCGGCCTATACCCAGGGTGTCGAGATCAACGAGGACCTGACGGGTTTCGAGTACGACCCTGTGAACGACGTTTATGTGAAGCATATCGATATGACCCTAGAACCCCTTACCTATATTTACCTCACCCAGGTGATCATTCACCACAACAACCGTAGGGTAGTAGGTGTTGACGGTTCGGGCAACCTCTCCGGTTTCGGACGCACCACGGTCCTCAACACCGGTATCACCGGCGAGGATGTGGTGACAGTCCACTACTACAACCGACTGAAATACAATTGTGAAAAAGATAGTGAGCTTGTGGATATCATTGGCGGCCGCCTCCTTACCTTCGGCATCTGCGGCCAGAATGGCAACCGCATCAAGCACCGCGACGAGGTGACTGACGAGGTTCCACATTATCTTGATGTGACGATGCAGTTCAACAACGGTATCGACTCGACCTTCGTGTTCGACGTCACCGAGCAGGTGCGCCGCCGCTGGAAGGGTGGGGTCATCACCGTCGAACTGGATATGGATACCGTGCGTATCCCTACTCGTACTGGAGGCTCTGCCTTCGATGCTGTCGTGAAAGACTTCGAGGATGGAGGAACCAAAGTAATAGAATTATAAACTTAAAAGCGAAATCAAATGAAACAATCAATTAATACAAAGATGCGTATGAGAAGGAAGATCTTTCTTGTGGTAATGGCTGGGATAGTCTTTACCGCGTGCAGCGACCAGATCGCTGACACCCCTCCTGTAGTGACCTCTCCGGAGACACAGGGAGCACCTATTATGTTTGGCTTGGAATCCAAAGGCTCCACCCGTACCAATTTCGTCGGTGCGGAAGCAGCCAACCTGCTTGACAACAAGTTTGTGGTATCGGGCTTCAAAGGTTCGGCAACGGCCGGTGGCGGATCCGTCGTCTTCGACAATTATCTCGTCGAATACGAGGAGAACACGGCCTACACCACTGAGTCTAACACCAGGAACTGGGAGTATGTGGGCAAGGGACTTACCACACATGCCCAGAACAACGGCATCACCAGTCAGTCCATGAAATATTGGGACTACAGCAAGCCTCAGTACGACTTCATCGCCTGGTCTACCGGAAAGAATACGGCCATCTTCGAGGCACCCACCTCTGGCACTATTCCCGCCCGCAGTGTGCTGGTGTCTGCCATCAATCCCTCCTCGCTCGGCACGGCCGCTTATACCTACACGGGCAGGTCTGCCGACCTGATGGGCTGCTATATAGCTGACATCGTGACGCGGAAGAAGGCACAGTATGGCGACGACCCTGTCACCATCAAGTTCCGCAGTCTCGGGTCGAAGGTGCGCATGGGTATCTATGAGACCATTCCCGGCTACTCGGTACGCAACGTGGAGTTCTACAACGCATTCAATTCTGCCGATCATAACAGCACGCCGAAGCTCTTCACGACCGACAACGCCAGTCTCATTTACAACTCCGGCACTTACACCGTCTATTATCCTACAGTGGATGAGGAAGGCAATCCCGACAACAACCAGGCCCACGTCAAGTTTGATGGAACTGGTAGTCAGTCCTCCATCGTCGACTTCAGTGCCCTGAACTACTTCGGTGCCGAGGAGAGTGAGAAGACCACCGGTGCCGCCTTCCTGGGCCGTTCGTCGAACGCCGCCTCTATGGCCGGTGAGGCAGAGGGCAACTACTTTACCCCGTACCTGCCCAACGAGACCGGTACCAGCCTCAACCTCCGTGTGAACTATGTCCTTGAGTCCACCGACGGCTCCGGCGAGATCATCGAGGTGAAGGGAGCCTACTGTCAGGTGCCCAGCATCTATACCCAGTGGAAGGCCGGCTATGCCTATACCTATTTATTTAAGATAAGCGACCGTACCAACGGCTATGCTACCGACGATGCGCACTACGACCCCATTGGCGGAGGCACGACCGATAATACGCCTGCGGGCCTTTATCCCATTACCTTCGATGCCTTCGTGGTGAACGATGAGGACGCAGACCAGGCTCAGGAGACCATCACCCTCGTCTCTACGCCCAGCATCACCACCTATATGGAGGGTCAGGTGGTGGTCAACAACAACGAGTACAAGGTCACCGGCAAGCCCATCTACGTGACCGTTGTCGAGAACAACGCCCTCGTGACGCTCACGGCATCGAATGCCGCCGTCTATAAATTAGACGTCAGCTCCTGCACCGAGGCTGACATCACTGACGCCCTCACATACAGTTCGGATAATACGTCATCGGTCATCATCGGTCGCAATGGCATTGAGATGACCAAGCAGACCATCACTCCGGTGAGCGTCATTGAGAACGGTGTCGATGGCAATCCCATCAACCTCAGCGGAAACATGGCAGCCAAGTTCCAGCCTTCTGCCGGTACTTTTGCCTTTGTCTACACTCAGACAGGTCCTACAGTCTATAACGATGTTTATGTACCTGTCAGCAAGGTTGCGTATGATGATGTGACGGGTCTCTACCGCAATTTCAAGCTGGAAGCCGCTTCGGGCACAGCCCAGGCCGGTGTGATCTATTTCAGCATGGATAGTGATGGTAAGTTATCGCAGGTAGAGAATCTTAGCGTTGGAGATCCTGTCGACGGCTATTATGTCTATACGTCCACTCCAGCTGAGAGGCATGCTTGCTTTGCTGGTGAGAAGGCCGTTAGCGGTCATGGATACTTCGACAAGTTTACCAAGAACAACGGCGTTTACTACACCAAGGTCATCAAGGTTGTAAATTAATGCTATTAATAATAGAAAATGTAATTTATTACATATATGAGACAATTAAAAGAATCAAATAACTAACAAAACATTTTATTATGAAAAAGAAATTATTCTTCGCAGCCGTGGCTCTCGTAGCATTAGCCAGCTGCACAAGTGACGACTTCGTAGGGGACACCACTCCTCTGGATAACTCCCCCAGCGCCTCTGACGCAATTGTATTCTCATCAGCCTCTAAGGGCATCACCCGTGCTGATAAAGTCGGTGCAGAGGCAGCAGAATTGCTGGGCAATAACTTCGTGGTCTATGGTGCCAAGAATGCTGCTACAACCTTGGCAGACAAATTCGCTGACACCAAAGTATTCGATCACTATAACGTGAACTTTACCGTCAATACTGCTGGTACAACAGCTTCCAATACATCAGACTGGGAGTATGTTGGCCAGACCAAACATGCTCACGCCGCTACTTCGGCACAGACCATCAAGTACTGGGACTTTAGTACGGCAGAGTATGACTTCATCGCCTACTCTACAGGTACTGCTACAGAGGCCAGTTCTGGAGATCCTTCCGACGGCACACTCGTAGTATCTGCCATCGACCCTAGTAATGCTAAAACCAAAGCCTACACAGTAGAAGGAGCATCAGCAGATGATCTGGCTAAGTTCTACATCGCTGACATGAAAACTATACTCAAGGCCGATTACAAGCAAGAGGTCGTATTTAACTTCCGCTCTCTTGCCTCAAAGGTGCGTATTGGACTTTATGAAACCGTGCCAGGCTACTCTGTCAAGGACGTGAAGTTCTACTCGGAAGACGCTACGGTAGGCACTGGCACACCCTACCTGTATGGTGGCGCTACAGCCTTCAACGAGAAGGGTACATTCACTGTCAATTATCCCACCATTGGTAATACTAATAGCGGAAACTCTGATTACAATAAGGCTCACGTGGGCTTCGATCCTGCTGCTTCTGGGGGCCAATCCGCTCTCAAGACCTTTAGTGCACTGTCAGGCCTGGTAGGTAAAGAAGATACTGAGGCGAACGAAACAGTGTATCTGGGCCGTACAGCTCCCAAAGCTTGTATGACCCCCTATCTCACTGTACTGCCCAACGAGAATGGTGTTATTCTTAATATGAAGTGTGACTACACCCTCGTGGCTATTGACGGTTCTGGCGAGACTATCAAGGTGACTGGTGCCAGTGCACAGGTGCCCACTGTTTATGCAAAGTGGCTGCCCAACTACGCTTACACCTACATCTTCAAGATCTCAGATAAGTCTAACGGTACCACGGGTGAACCTGGTACAGATGCTGCGGGTCTCTATCCCATCACCTTCGATGCTACTGTCGTTGCCGCCGAGGATTATGAGCAGGAGACCATTACCATCGTAGAAACTCCGTCCATCACCACCTATCAGAAAGGAACTCAGGGCAAGGATGAGTATGTCGCAGGTACTATATACGTGATGGTTCAGAACGGTGCCACTCTCGCCGCTGACCTTGATACGAAGGGCCAACTCTATACTATTGATATTTCCGGCATGAATTCGAACACTCTATTGAGCGAGACGGCTGTGTCGGAGGCCTTGAACATCGGAGCCACCACATCTGGAAACACTATCACTGGTCGCAACGGTATCGCTCTCACAAAAGCAGATAGTGATGCAGGAATTACCACTATTGTCGGTCCAGACGACAATAATATCACTGTGACAGCAAAGACCGCTGCCAGCTTTACCGCTAGTACAGGATCTTATGCATACGTCTATACGGTGAGCGATGCTGATGATACCTTCCTCACCACCGCTGTGACCGTTGCTGCAAATGCAGTGAGTGATCCTAATGGCTACTACACCGACATGGCTTGCACCACAGCTGCTACACTGACTGGCAGTTATCTTGCCGCTGGCACTTACTATCAGAAGGTGACCAACAACAACACCACTTATGCTGTAAAAATTATTAAAGTTCAGTAACCCTCTCAATTAAGCCATGCGGGGTTCGACTCCCCGCTTGGCTACAAAAAAGATGACAATGCAAGGAACTATGGAGAAGGGCGGTTTTTACTGCATGGGCAGGGAAAAGGAATTCTCTGGGCAAGGAAAACGTTTTTCATAGTTATCCGGCAAAAAAGAGGTAAGTAAGAAAAAAGTCCACAAACGAGGCCGGGCCTCGTAGATGTGAAGAAGATAAAAAGTAATGGGTATATATATAAATATAGGTAACACAGGATTCCAACGTGCAAGGAATAGTGAGTACGTTGACAAATCCGGACTGATTGCTGTGGTGAATGGTACGCTTTTCACCGAGCGCTGTTTCAGTTGTGTGACCCGTTGCCGCCGTTTCGGAAAGTCGATGGCGGCTAAGATGCTGTATGCCTACTACGACCATTCCTGTGACTCGCGCAGCCTGTTCACAGATTTGAAAATAGCCCAAGACCCATTGTTTGAAAAGCATTTGAACAAGTATCCTGCTATCTATCTTGACATGACGAACTTCGTGTCGAGATACGAAGGCGAAGATATCGTCGACAAAATAGATGCCGCCCTTTTAGCCGATGTGAGCAAAGCCTATCCTGATGTGCTTGTGGAGGAGGGTGACTGTCTGATGGATTATATGCTGAGGGTTAGTGTAATAAAGCAGCAGCAGTTCGTTTTCATCATCGACGAGTGGGATGCAATCTGCCGCGAGTTCGCTCCTGACTCGAAGGCGATGGATGCATACGTTGGATGGTTGAGGCGAATGTTTAAGAGTCAGGATGCGATGCGTGTGTTTGCCTGTGCTTACATGACAGGCATACTACCTATCAAGAAATATAAGACCGAGTCGGCACTGAACAACTTTATCGAGTATTCGATGGTGGAGCCTCGAAATATGAGCCAGTTCTTCGGCTTCACGAAAGACGAAGTATGTACACTGGCCTCACAGCACGGTATGGATTTCGACGAACTTGTGAAGTGGTACGACGGATATCAGATCGGTGACGAGAAGTCAATGTTCAATCCCAACTCCGTTATGCAAGCCTTGTATAGCGGCCGCTGTCGCAGTTTTTGGGCTTCAACGGGTGCTTACGATGCTGTAGCTCGCTATATCCAGATGAATTATGAGGGGCTGAAGGATGATATCATCAATATGTTGGCGGGTGGACGCTGTAAAGTTAACCCCACCAAGTTCCAGAACGACATGTCCATCATTCGCAGCAAGGACGATGTGCTGACGGTGCTCATCCACCTGGGATACCTCAGTTATGACTGGCGTAAGGATGAGTGCTACATTCCCAATAAGGAGGTGGCAGGCGAGATGGTGAATGCCATTGAGGACAATAACTGGGCAGTTGTGGTTACTGCACTCCAAGCATCAGAAGAGCTACTTCAGGCTACGCTTGATGGTGACGAAGAGGCTGTGGCCCGTGGTGTGGATGCCGCACATGACGAGAACACCAGCATTCTGAGCTATAACAACGAGAACTCGCTGGCATGTGTGCTGAGTATTGCCTACTATTATGCCAAGAACGACTATGTGATGCATCGTGAATTGGCCTCGGGCAAGGGCTTCGCCGATATCGTGCTCATTCCGAGGAAGAATGTTGAGTCTCCAGCCATTGTGTTGGAACTGAAATTCGACAAGGATGCTGACTCTGCCATCAGTCAGATACACAGGAAACAGTATTCCGCGAAAATAGCGCAGTATCAGGGCGACCTGCTTCTGGTGGGAATCAACTACGACAAGAATCTGAAAACCCATCAGTGCAAGATAGAGAAGACTAAGATTGATAAGTAAGATAAAAACAAGAATGTATAACAATAAAAACGTAAAGATTATGAAGAAAAATCTATTCCTCGCAGCGTTGGCGTTCGTAGCAGTCGCCAGCTGCACAAGCGATGAATTCGTAGGAGAGAACACCTCTCCGACGAATGGTAACACTAACGGAACAATCAGTTTCGGCATGAGCACGCCATCTGTAACACGTGCCGACGAAACAGGTGCTGATGCAGCTACAAAACTGAACAACAATTTTGTGGTTTTTGGTTATAAAACACCTACTAGTGGTTCTGCTCAGACTGTATTCAGTAACTATCAGGCCAACTATGTTACAAGTACTGCCCACACCACTGAATCAAACTCGGCTAATTGGGAATATGTGGGTTACAAGAACCTGACAGCCAATATGACTGGTAATACAGGTGTAGCAGGAAATACTACTAGTGGCAATGACCAGACCATCAAATACTGGGACTATAGTGCATCAAACTATAAGTTCTATGCCTACTCGCTCGGAGCAGGTAAAACTTCTGGGGATCCTGCTACAACCACATACGCTAACGGCTCGCTGATGTCAACAAATGATACTTACACACTTGAGGGTGATCAAGATCAACTTTCATCATGCTATATCAGTGAATTGAAGACAATCGCCGATCCCAGCGGCTCTACTCCAACAGAGGTTGATTTGCGATTCCTATCTATCAAGTCTAAGATACAGTTAGGCTTCTATGAGACGATCCCAGGTTACTCGGTGAAGCTGCTGAAATTCTATGATTCATCAAGCGATACAGAATCAGATGGCACGCCTGTTCTCTTCGCGGGTTCTTCCACGCTCCCCAAGGCAGGAACCTATACCATCACCTTCGATACAAACGGGAAGCCGCTATTGAGTTGGGCAGCTGCCTCTTCTGATGGCACACAAGCGAATGTTTCTTTCTCTTCAACGTTGTCAAACTATGCTTCTAAAGATTATTTGGAGGAAGTAGCTGAAAATACATATCTTGGCCGTGCCTCTAATGCAGCTACTAAAACAGAGGAAAAGAATGTGCTGCCATATGCTACAGGTGCAGACCTTACGCTGAAAGTTGACTATACCCTGATATCACGTGACGGTACAGGCGAGACCATCGAGGTGAAGGGTGCCACAGCAAGGGTTCCTGCAGCCTTTACTCAATGGAAGCCCAACTACAAGTATACCTATCTGTTTAAGATCTCTGACAAAACCAACGGAGCGGTTGGCGAAGTCACAGGTCTCTATCCTATTACCCTCGATGCTATTGTTGCCTCTGAGCAGGACGGCAGTCAGGAGACTATCACTACTGTCAGCGAGCCGAGTATCACGACGTATGCTAAGGGCGAAATTGTTACAGCAAACAATGAATATTTGACAAATGGCAATATTTATGTTACGGTAGATAAGGCTGGTTCTGTACAGACATTGACTGTTGGAACAAATGCTAACCTTTATCTTGTGACCAACGATACTGGTACTGGTGCAACTCAGGAGATTTCTGAAGCAAGCGTAGCTAATGCACTGGAACATGGTACAAAGGATAATGAGACTACACCTACAACTTGGACTGTCACTGGTGCAGGCATGAAGAGTCTGATAGTTACTACTAGTGGTGTACCAACTCTTACGGCTACCTCATCGATTCCAGCAGATGACTCACCCACAGGTGTTGCCATCACTGTCAACGGTGCTAAGTTTACACCGACAGCAGCTGGCACCTATGTCTTTGAGTTCATTGACACCGCTGACAGCAGCAAGAAGTACTACAAGATTATCAAGGTTGTTGCAGGCTCTTGATAACCTTTAACCCAAGTTAGGCGGGGAGGCCTCGCCTGGCTTGAAAGAGGAGAATATTATAAATAATGTACGCGCGAGAGATGAAACGGACGGACAGAGACATACGGCATAGGATGACGGGCCTGATGAGGTCTGTCGCCATGCTGCTGCAGTCGGCGATGATGCTGACGGTGGCAGCAGTGGCCGTGCCGGTGTTTGTGTCGTGCGGAAGCGGCGGCGAGGATGTTGTGATTCCCGAAACGCCCAATCCGACGCCAGACCCGACGCCGACGCCCACACCGGAGGAGCCCAATGCCGATCTGCCCATCCTCTTCTCCGCCTTACAACAGGAGGAAGAGAATATCACCCGTGCAGGTCTCCAAGATAATGATGTCACCTCTTTCAAAGTCTATGGCTTCAAGAACATGAGCTATGACGACCTAAACGATAGCTACGGCGATCCGCAGATTGTCTTCCCGGGTTACACCGTGAACTGGGTAGCGAACTCGGCCTACACCACAGCTTCTAACACGCACGAATGGGAGTACGTGAACCAGCAAGCCCATGATCAGGAAGAACAGACCATCAAATATTGGGACTGGAGTTCCTCTGCCTACCGTTTCTTCGGCGTGGCTGGTGCCACCAGAACCAACGAGGTGACAGGAACAGAAGTGACGAACGGATCAATCAAGTACTATAAGGTGACCTACCAGGCTGATGCCAAAAAAGAGGATGAAACGCCTTACTACAGTCACCTGTGGTTCTCCACCGGTAACCCGGATGTTTATCCCCAACGCCAGTTTGGACAGCCCGTGCAGCTGGAGTTCATCAAGCCTCTGTCGAAGGTACGCTTCATGTTCATCTTCGAGGATCCCAGCCTGGCAAGCACTACCGAGCTGACCAACAAGAGCTTCCGTCCTACGAGCAACAGTACCATCAAGACGAAGGGAGATGTGACCGTCACCTATCCTCTGACAGGAACGAGCCTTACTGAGACGTTTGCCGCCTCTGGCGAGCCCGAGGGACTGACAGAGTTTAAGCTGGACTACTATACGTCGGTGACAAAGGATAATGGTGTTGTCATAGATCCGTACTTGGGAGCCGATGAGACAAATGTGAATAAGGTGTACACCGTTCTCCCCGTCACAAACCAGGGCACCTATACCCTTTATGTTTACGTGAACGGTGAACCGAAGACTACGATTGTGCCAGCTGAATATATGGACTGGAAACCCGGCTACCAGTATACATATGTCTTTAAGGTACACGTGGATGGTGGCGTGAGCATCAGCTCTGTGCAGTCGGCTTTCACTCAGTGGACTATTCATGAGTCAGACCATACGGTGCATAATTGGTAGTTTAGTTTATAGTTGAAGGAATGAAGGAGTTGTTACGACATATGGCCAAGATGATACGGCTGATGAGTCTTGTAGGACTGATGAGCCTTATGGGATGCTCCGACGACCCGTCGCCTGAGGGACAGCGGGTTTCGGCGGAGGTGATGTCGTGCACCACTGGCTTTGAGGAGATAGCTGACCGTATGGGTACCCGTGCCTGGACGCCTCCTTCAAACTATTACCTCTATAGCCACATCTTTGGTCCCAACGGCATGTTCGCCAACCAAAAGGATCTTGCAAACAAGTCCATCAAAGCGTTCTTCACCCAAGGTACGCAAGACGTGCAGGAACGTTTCTTCTACTACAGGGAGACCCAAGAAAGTAAGTGGCACATGGATGCTGATCTGGAGAATGTCAGCACTTCCCCCTTCCAGCTTTATGGCTATATTCCCGTGGAGGATGCCGAAGGTGCTAATATCTCTCCCTTGAACGGCAACTACAGCAACGGTGCCACATTGACCATCAACGGCCTTAGTACCATTACCCCCAGCGATGTCTGCGTCATTATCGGGGCAAAGGATGGCTCAGCCGAAGATGACGACACGGGCAGTTCTGATAACATACGGGTGGCTCCCGGCAAGTTTGATGTTACATTTAATCTTGGTGATAATGCCTCGAACTACATCTTCCTGCTCTTCGACCACATTTACTCGTCATTGCGCTTCCGTTTTACAGTCGATGCGACTTACTACGCTTTGCGCCGTATCAGGCTGACCAAACTTGATTTGATTGCCTACGCCGACGAGTCAGGCGGCGGTGTCAAAGCCAAATACGACGCTACGATTACCCTACGGAAGAACGAAACAGGTACATCACCCATCGTTGGGAGCATCGACTTTACCCCCATTGGCAATGCTAACGTTGACTTTACGCCACTTTACGAGTGGAATGGCGCAGTGAATACCCAGGAGCACCCCGACAACGAGGTGGTCTTGAGTCCAGATACACCCACTAACTTCATGGGCAGTTTCGTGCCTGGTGTGAACACCTATTTCAAACTGCGCAGCACCTACGATGTCTTTGACATCCATGGCAACCTCATCCGAAAGGAATGTCAGGCCGAGAATACGATCGACTTGCGCAAAAAGTTCGAGATCTCAGGAACGATGAACGGCCACTGTTATTCGTACACCATAAAAGTACAGCCCACTTATCTGTATATACTATCTGAGCCAGATGTGGACAACCCGACGGTGGTGGTTAATTGAAGATTATTGAAAATTGAAGATTGAAAATTGAGAGTTAGATATATTATAGTAAGCTTGATGATGCTCCTGGCTGCGATGACGGTCAAGGCACAGGGTTCTACGCCAGATCCACAGTCTGAGTCGAACGAACAGAATACCCAGTCGGAACAGTCTGAACAGCCGGAGTTCCTGATTAATATTGGTGGTAACGTCTATGGCGGTGGTAATGCTGGCGATTTGGATGGTAACACAAAGGTTTCTGTGTACGGAGGCTACTTAACAGATGTGTACGGCGGTGCCCGAATGGCTAATGTCGGCGGCTCAACGTTTGTCAATATCGACGGCAAGAATGCCAGCGACGACATCTTCATCGTGAATGTATATGGCGGCAATGATATATCAGGAACGATCGGACAGGGAACTGTTACAACGACGGTTCCGACAGAAAGTGGTGAACTGGAGAACATATGGAAGACAGCTGACGATAACGATGACAAGACCAAGAATAAAATAGACAATACTTGGAAAACCTTTATCCATACCAGTGCCAGTGATCCTCTAACAATAGGTGAAGGTGAAAATGCTGTGACCGGTGACTCCAAGATGCTCGTGATAGGCAGCCTGTTCGGTGGCGGTAATGGCGACTATACTTACGGAACCAAGACCACTGGTGAAGGTGAATCCGCCACTACCACTTATATAGCCAAAGTTGGCGAGACGGAAGTAGCCGAAAGTGCTACAGAGTTGAAAGCCCCCGAACTTTCCAAGACCTATCTGGAGATCAAGGGTGGCTGTATCGCCCATGTCTATGGCGGCGGTAACAATGCCACGGTGACAGAGGCCACCACCATCTGCATCGACAATGAGAGCAGCGACCTGGTGAGTATGGGCACCGTCTATGCCGCCATCCATCAAAAGGATGCAGTTGAATTGCTGGGTTTATTGAGAGCCAGGATGGCTCTGACCACTTTCCAGAGCAACCTCAGTAGCTGGGCCTTTAACCATGCCCGTGTGTTTGGTGGCAATAACAAGGCCCCGATGGCCATCATGCCGAAGTGGAACCTGCAGAGGGGTATCATCCGTGACCTCTTCTCTGGTGGTAACGAAGGTGCCATGACCTGTGAAAACGGACTGGTCTTGAATATAGAACCGTCGTCTGCTAACAATGACAAACTGTTTGTGTCCAACGTCTATGGCGGCTGCCGAAGGGCCGACGTGCGTCCCCAGAAGTTGATCAATGGTGTGATGACCGACGTGACAGCCTATCCTCCCGAAGGCAGTATTGCTCCTGTCGGTCTGGCGGCTCGTACCACGGTGCGCGGCGGACAGATTACCAATGTCTATGGCGGTAATGATATCTCGGGTAAGGTCTATGGCGGCAACGCCGTGGGTATCTACACCAGCATCCTTGGCGACGTCTATGGCGGTGGTAACGGTTCGTATGCCTATACCGACAACGCCAACTTGGTTGCGCTTGATGAGTATAAGGACTTCTACTACAACCCAGGCTCCAACTCCGTCGATGCCCTCAATGCCTTCCGTCCCAATGCCGAACAGGTGTCTATTCGCCTCTATGGAGGCGAGGACCCCAGCAAGCCTATTGTCATCAAGGGTAGTGTCTTCGTAGGCGGTAACAGTGCCACGCTGAAAACCACCAAGGAGAAGCCGATGGTACAGCTGAAGATCGGCTCCAACGTCATTGTCAACAACGTATTCCTCGGCGACAACGGTGCTAACATGATTAAATACCAGAACGCCAACGACGTGCTGAAGATTTACAAACAATATGTTGGCGCTGACGGTCAACTCTCCGATACAGAAAGAACCGACTGGAAGTTCAACTCTTTAGACCTGACAGATGATGACACCTTTGCCGAGTACATGAAAGGCTGTGCCTTGGACCTCATGCCCAGCGTGGTGTTCGACAATACTGAAAGAGGTGATAATGCCAACTATAAACCTTATAGCGCGTATATCGGCTCGTTCTACTGCGGCGGTAATGTGGGTAGTATGACTAATGCCGGCACAACGACGATAGACTTCTCTCACAAGGTTGTCATCTTCGACAAGCTGGTGGGTGGCTGTAACTCTGCCATTGTGAAAGCAGTTGAAGGCTATAACGCCCGCTACGAGGGTGGACTCATTGGAGATAATACCGACGCCACTGGCAACAAGCTGGTGCTCAACCTCTCAGGTCTGAAGATTCAGCCTAAGCGATGGAAAGAAACGCCGGACTTGAGTGCTACATTACCTGATAATTATTTGATGTGGAATACCGTCGACAGCCGTAATTACGACGTAGATACCAAGACTTACCCCAAGATGGATCCCGTGACTTCTGGTGATGCATGTGACAGCGGTGACGACGACCTTGCCCGCCGTCTGTATGGCGGCAATATTTATGGCGGTTGCTGTGAGAGTGGTATCGTCAACGGAAACGTGGTCATCAACCTGAACGAGACCATCATTGAGCGTGACAAACTCTTCGATGTCGTGGAGTCCGACAAATTGGGCGAGGAGAACAGTCTCTATGGCGAAAGTCAGACGGGAACGACCAACTATCATATCACTAAGCGCAACACCGGTGTCATCCTTGGTCAGCAAGGTATGGACGTGTTTGGCCAGGCGCTGAACGTGTTCGGTGGCGGCAAGGGTAAGGAAACCGAAATATGGGGCTCAACCACCATCAACCTCAACAAGGGCTACACCTTCCAGATATTCGGTGGTAGTGAGGAGGGCACCATCGGCAAGCCGACGGGAACAACTGACGTTGCAGACCTCACTTATAACAATAACAGTGGAATCTACAGTTTCAATGGCAAGACATACGAGTACAACCCTGCCTATAGCTGCTACGTCAATCTGTGTGGTACGGTTCCTGGTGTTTCGAAGAGTGAAAGCAATCAGAATGACAACATGGCCGACTGTGAGTTCATGTATGGCGGCGGCTTCTTCGGTCCCATCTGTGGCAACACCGTCATCAACTTAGGTGCCGGACGTATCTTTAACAGCTTTGCGGGCTCTTGTAATGCCGACATCTTAGGTCATACCGAGACCTATATCGGCCGACAGATAAAGCCTGCCTACAAGGAGACGATGGGCAATTTGGGTACACCGTCGGAGGGCTCCATTCTTCTCGACAATGAAACGTACTATACACCAGGCTTCACTTGGGTTCGTGATATCACCTACGGCGCCAACGACTTGGGCGGCAGAATCTTTGGCTCCAAGGACTTTACATACCGTGTTCGTAAAGACACCGACCCCTATGGTCTGAATGTGCTTGGCATGGTGCATCAGTCAGACACCGATGGCGATGGTACGCCCGATGCGCGCTCGGTCTTGGTGGCCGGTGCCTATACGGAGTATCTGCAAGGTCGTGTCGATCAAATCTACGGCGGATGCTATGGTACTTATGACTACTCCGACCCGAAATTCAAGCGCTATACCTATACGACTGATCCTGATGATGTTGCAGCACCTTCGGGCACCGACCTGGGCGACACCAAATTGGACAGCAAAGGCAACAAGCTGTTCTACAAGCCCCGTGTAGACAATGCTTTCGTCAACTTCCGCCCCACCTACTCCCATACCAACAATGTGGTGAAACGTGTGTTTGGTGCCGGACAAGGAGAGTCGGGCGAGAAAGAGCGTGATATTTTGCAGAACCGCAGCTATGTGCTCATCGACATCCCGCAGATTGCCGAGACTTCTGGCTCCTCCGGCTCTTCAGAGTCATCCGAGTCTTCCGAATCTTCCGAATCTGCCAACTTCAATAAATACGGCAATATGGAGGTCTTCGGTGCAGGTGCCTGGGGAGGTGTCGGCATGAAATACACTTACAGCGAGACGAACGGACAAGACAATCCGACGTTCGACCTCGACCGTGCCTCTGCCATCATCGACCTGGTGCGCGGCGACATCGGTGCAGCCTATGGTGCCAGCTACGAGGAGGGTGTCACCCGCCGCACGTTGGTCAACGTGCCTCAAGGCTCCACTATTAAGATCGGCAGCATCTTCGGCGGCGGCTATGGCACCGAAACCTACAAGCCCTGCGATGTGTACGAAGCTCATGTGGAGTATCACAGCCCCGATGCCGTACTGGTGAACAACCGTCCTCGTGTCGACGCTAACGGCCAGAATCTGGGTAATCCCCTCATGCTGGGTGCCATCTATGGCGGTAATAACAACCAGCGGCGCACCATCTATGGCTTCATCAACATCGACGTGCCCGTCCGCCAGAGCCACTATCAGTATGGTATGACTACGGGCAATGTCTATGGCGCAGGCTACGGCTCACGCACGTGGAATGAATATACCCAAATTGACCTCAAGCATGGAGCCAACGTCTACGAAGTCTATGGCGGTGGAGAGGCCGGCGGCGTGATGAGTGCCGAGAGCGTGGCGAAATACTACGTCCAAAATCCATATAATTTAGAACCAAATGCGTGGAAGGCCGCCTGGACGCTGGGCAGCAGTGGCTATGACCCTGCTGATTTCACTGCATACCACAGCAACACGGCTACCAACCTGAACAACCCGCTGACCCGTACGGCGGAGATGGACGACCGCTCGACAAAGACCTATAAATACAATACCAACGTCATTATCCATGAGGGCGCTTACGTAGGGAATTACGCATACGCAGGTGGATTTGGAATGGAAGAAGACAAGTTTGCCGGCAGTGGCGATGTCTATGGCACGACTTACGTCGCACTCTTAGGCGGCACTGTCAATAAGGACATCTATGCGGCCGGTACGTCAGGAGCCGTCTATGACTTGTTTGGTGCCAAGAACTTCACCGCCTCGGCTAATGCCTATATCAAGGGCGGCACTGTGCGCAATGTCTACGGCGGCGGCTGGCGCGGCAGTGTAGGCTATCACTCAGGATCCATCAGCCATATCGCCAACATGGCAACTGACCGCGACGGTGAGGCTCATGTCGTCATTGGCGACATCGACGGCACTGACCATGTCAGCGGTATTCCCTCTATCACCCGTAACGTCTATGGCGGTGGTGAGGGTGGCGCCATCTTTGGCGATGCTTTTGTGACGCTCAATAAGGGATACATTGGCTATCGCTACAACGGTGAACTCAATGATGATGCTTCAACAGAACTCGATGACCGCTATGTGCCGGAACTTGACGACGTCAAACCGGGTGATAATGATCTCGACATGGGCGGCAATATCTTCGGTGGCGGATATGTGGCCAACAGCTACGTCGACCGCACCCATATCAACATGTGGGACGGCTTTGTCCGCGGCAGCCTTTACGGCGGTGGCGAGATCGGCCCTGTGGGGCGCGGCACCGTGCATGCGGATACATTATCTTATCTGGCAAGTTATGATAAATTCAACTACAAACCCTTTATCAAGCATAATTATGGAAATAGAGTTGAAGGTTGTCAGCCTGCCGCCATCTATAAGGGCGGTGAGACCCATGTTTATCTGTGGGGTGGCCACGTGATGCGTGACGTCTTCGGTGGTGGTCGAGGCTACGACAACTGGAACGGCGAAGGCTATTTCCAGAGTCAGGAGGAGAAGGACCACATGGACCGCAGCTCGAAGGGCTATGTCTTCGGCACTACCGACGTACATATCCGTGGTGGCGAGATCGGTACGGATGCTGGTGTGCTGTTGGGCTACGGCAACGTGTTCGGTGGTGGTAACGAAGGTTTCGTTTATAGTCCTACGGGAGTCAAGACTGGAGAGCAGGAAAGTGACGACCAGCTTGAAAATGGTGTGCCCAAAACTGGCGGCGGATTCTATTATAAGGATGGTGATACAAGCAAGGGATTGACCCTCGACTGTAACATCACCATAGAGCCTTACTGTAAGGTCATTGCTGATGGAGGAATCAGTGGCTTTACAGCCAATGCGACAACGGGCGTGAAAGCTTCCTATGCCAAAGGTGAATATGTGCCCGTGGAGGCTCTGAACCAGCTGCAGAACAGAAACAAGGATCAGGGCACAGAGCAGGCTGCCGGCCCTAAGCAATGGGAAAAGCTCGACTGCAGCGGCATCACCATCCACAACGCGCTGTTTGCCGGTGGAAACATTACCGAGGGTAGTGACAACCTCTACGCCAACACGACTACCGTGTATGGCAACACAGCCGCCTCTTTGCGCGACGCCTACAACTACGACCTTATTTCCCTGGGTACCGAGGAGATGGGCGGTCTCTATGGCGACGGAAACCTGACGCTCGTGGACGGCTTCCGTGAATTGCACATCGACAACTACGGTACCGACTACTACAGCCTGAAGGATGCCTTGGAGCTATCAGAATACAACAAACTGTCCAAGCGCCAGAAAGCCTATTACAAGCTGAAGTATGTGACGGCCATTGAACACACTTTCTATTATTGGGAGTGTCAGGAACTTTATACCTTTACTTATGAAATCAATCATGAAACTCATGAAACTAAGAGTGAAACCTACAAAAGAGGACAGAAGATTTCCAATGATGACTATAACCGTTTGTCACAATACATTACTGAAACTGAGCAGAAAAAATGGCAGTATGGCCATAAGTCTTTCCAGGAAAACGACCAGATAGAAGAGAGCGAATACATCCTGATGTATGGTGATGAACAGGGTAAGTGGACCCTCTTTGGTGTGACTAACATCTACGACGGTCGCCCGCTGAACACCATCCAGCGTGCCGACATGTGCGGTGTGTTTGGCAGTCGTATGGTACTGAAGGGTGCCGAGGACCGTGTGGTCAATACCGTTGACTACCATCTCTACACCATCAACCGCGTGGACGAGGTGTCGCTGAACAAGCGCACTTCGCAAGCAGGTGATACCGATGCTAAAGATGCTGTACACGGCAACTACTTCGGCATCTTCAGTGAGGTGAACTATTTGGGTAACCTAACCAGCGACGTATTCTTCGACGATCCGCGTTATACCGACTCTTCGGATAAGAATAACAAAAAGGATGTTACATATGATGATTTAACCACCTCTTATGTCATCAACGAAGATGGTTCAATCAACACGACAAACCCAACATCGTATTACCAGTGGAAGGCATCTATGCCTCAGGCCAAGAACCGCAACAATGGTATCAGTCACAACAAGGTGGCACTGGCTTCGGGTGTGTATCTGGAATTGAAACGTCAGGAGGGTGAGCAGACAGGTACTGACGAATGGGGCTACATCACCGGTATCGTCGAGCTCGACCTCATCAACGTGATGCCGGGTATGGGTGGTGGCTATGTCTATGCCCGCAATGAGCACGGAACAAAGAACTATCATAGTGACTGGGGTAAGGTGACGCTCCTCGACTATAACAACACGGCCCGAACCTACAGACACTTTGCATATACTGAAACCCCGGTAAGTTCATTGCAGCAAATAGAGACCTCGGGCAACTTCGTCCACAACACCAAGCAGATTGTCGATGACTGCTATCCCCACGGCGGTATCTACAAAGACGGTTACACGAAGTCGCCGGCCCACTACTGGTTCATCCGTGGTACCATCTACGTCTACGACCAGTATATCTCGGCCTTCACCGGTTCTGCTAATGCCTATGCTGAGAAGGTGGAGATGCCACTCACCATCTCGGCTGCTTCCAATGGTCGTATGACGCTGCGCGAGGTGCAGCCCAACTACTATGCGTACTACGACAAGAACGGCAACAAACTGGGCGACCAAACGGCCAATGCCGACGAGACCATCATCATCAACAATACCACTTACAAGCTGAACGATCCGGTCAGTTACTGGAACTACCGCCTGATGAGCGAGGCTGAGAAGGCCCGCTTCGTGAAAGAGACTTACGTGGTGATCGACAGCTGTAAGATTGGCAGTAACTATTACCCGGCAGGCTACGTGATGCTGCCTTCTGAATACGAACAACTGCAGACGGCTGCGCAGAGCAACATGCGAGTGGTTGACTCTGGTGATAATGCCGTGGCTGTGCCTGCTGTTCAGAGGGCTACCGTTGATGAAAATGGAAATACGGTGGACGTCAAGGATGATAACGACAATCCTGTCTATGCAGCCTTCGACTACGTCTTCCGACCCTCTAACAATCTGGGTCACAATACGGGCTATGTGCTCACCTACGACGTGAACAACCCCATGGTGTGGAATAACTACTACACCCAGACTGCCGCTCCTGGACAGGCCAATGCTAAGAACACTGATGACTATAAACTGCTTTCTGATATTGACAAAAAGGCCTACATCGAAGGTCCTACCTTTACGCCAAAGGCAGGCCAAACCAGCGTCTATGGTCAGGAGATGAAGAAGGTTGGTGATATCATTTCCAAAACTGCAAAAGATGAATACGAAAAGACAGATGGTGTAAAATATAAGATTGTGTTATACCCGGTCGTTGCAGCAGGGACAAAACTGACCGCAGGTCAGACATATTGCACCTCTGGCACAGGTGATGGTAAATTCACTGCTAATGGCACTGAGACGGCTGGCACGAATCAGTATTACATCTATAACAAACAGGCCAAGGTGACTGAGCCTGCATACAAGGTGACTACGGAATACTCGGTGAAGAATGCCGATGGTACGGAAAAGCAGCACCTGAATCCCGGTACGCCGATTTACCAGTCGAACTACACCTCGGATCAGTGGACTGCCCTCACTACTGGTGGCGTCAACGCCGTTGCCAAACCAGCCAAGGTGTGTACCACCCTCTTGGATTTCTCTGCCTCCGACTATATTTATGCCGGCAAGCTGATGACAGAGGCAGAAGTAGCGGCTTTGAAAACAAAGGTCATCGCTAAAAATAAATATGTTGATGATGCCAATGGAACGGCCGATGCAAAGGCTACTGCCTTCCTGGCAACCTGTTTCGACGATGCTTACTACTGCACAGAGGAAGGTCTCTATGGTGGAAACTATTTCGAGGAAGGAAAGGCCTACAGCGCCTTGGAGTCCTGGTGCTCGATGACCGCAGACGAGCGTGAGAACTTCGTCTTCAACTACGATGCCTTCGACGTGCTGGTTGATCCTACCTTCGACGGACGACTTGAAGCCAACTACGGCTACAAGCCGCAGTACGACGGTTACGCGCCGAGAACCTCAGAAGAGCAGATAGCAGCAGCTACTACTGCAGAAGCTCGCGCAGCTCTGGCTCAGTACACTGGCAGCACGCCGCTGAGCCCGACCATCTACTCCAAGACGCAGCCTATTGACTATCAAGCTGAGTGTACGGTAGCGCAAAGCTATTATGACACAAACGGAACAAACCAAACAACGATTGATGTCAGTGCTTCAGAAAGCAATTGGCTTTCACGGACCGATTACGAGGCCATCCCCAACGACAGGCACTTCTTCTCGCCCATCACGGTGACAGCACCGGGTGACTACTATGTGGTCAATACTGTCTGCATGGAGGGTGACGTCCCCTATACTGTGGGACAGGTCATAGACGAAGCCACATACATGTCGATGTCGAAGAAGGAGAATGTGACCGTGTACAACTTCACTGAGGAGCAGACTGGTGGTAAGAAAACCGATGACCAAAACAATGTTGTCAAAGACGAACATGGCAATCCTGTCTATAATCCCATCACTTATTTCTATTGCCGTGAAGATTTCGAGATAGGCAAGAAGGGCGGATATCCTGCAACTCAGTTTGCAAGCGGCAGCGAGCCACTCACCCTTACTACCACTTCTGTAAAGGTGAATGGTTCTGCAACTGCTACAACTTCTTCTACTTATAAGATCGGTAATGAAGCGAAGAGGGGAGATATTATAAATCAGGTTGACTATAATAAGCTGTGTAACTATCAGCAGGGCTTCATCATCCACGGTGTATCGCCTACTGAGACCAGTACCCTCTACGTGTCGAGCGAGAGCGATATCCACGACCTGTCGTCGGAGAAGATCATCACCGTGATCTACCTCTATGAATATGAGGAGAGCGACGAGTCGGGTAACAATGTCGTACCCGTTAGTGAGCGTCATATCGTGAACATCCACATCAACTTCAAGAGCGGTGTGCCTGAAATCGGTAAGATCACCAAGCCCGACATTGTGCTGCCTGGTACGACGATCGGTATGAACGTCCCGTCCGTGTCGCAGGGAGCTTACCGCGTCACAGAGTCGGGATGGGAACTCTTCCAGAACGAGAACGACGCACGCACGCATACCAATGGTACGTCTTACATCAACAACGAGACACCGGTCTACTGGTATCAGAACAACTACTGGATAGCCTACTATGCCCAGACCTATCTCGGTAAGACGTACTCTAACTCCGTGCCCATTAGCGTGGCTAACTTCCACGACTTGAAGAAGGTGATGGATGCTAAGGACCACCACTACTATATCGACCACAAGGACGTGGACTACGAGCCGAAGATCTATATCAACGACTACAGCGGTTCCGGCGGTAATGGACTTGACATGTTCAAGAACCTCATCGACCTGACCTATGTCGTTAACAAGGATGAAAACGGCAACTCTGTTGCCATTACCACCGACGGTCCTCTTAAGGGGCACATGCCTCTGGATCTCTCCAGTACCAGCAAACAGATGCGAGGTGGTAAGTACCTGGAGTTCTTCCTCAATGCCGACCAAAACCATGACCCGACCACTGAGCCGGATCCGCAGCATGAGGGACAGACCATCACGGTTGATCATCCTTGGACGCCGATTGCAAACGATGAAGGCAAGTGCTTCGAGGGTATCCTGCATGGTGACGGCCATACCATCAGCGGTCTGGCACCTGCTGACGGAACAACTGGATCACTGTTCCACAAACTCTGTGGTGAGGTCTATAATCTCGGCGTAACAGGTTCCTTTAAAGGTGCAGGCATTGTAGACACGGGCGATGGCTATGTGGAGAACTGCTGGGTGAAGAGCACGAACACCGCAGCCAAGGATGCACGGCCTGTGTTCGGTGATCCCACCAGAGAGGCTGATGATGCGAAAGGTACGGTTCAGGTGGTGAACAGCTACTATCTGGAGGACGATGATGTGGCATACGAGGCTGACGGTACAACGCCTGCCGCAGGTTCTTATACCAAGCAGATTGCTGATGCTGCCAAAGTTTCGGGTTACGTGAATCATGGTACGCCTATCCGTAAGAATGGCCAGGCCTTCTACAATGGTGAGGTGGCCTACGACCTGAACGGCTTCTACCTCTGGAAACGCTACTGCGACCAGAAGGTCAACTCGAGTGACGATGCTCAGAAATATCGCTATTATACTGTGGGCAGCGACAACAAGCTGACGCTGCAGGAGGCGAAGTACTATGAGAGCGAACCCACGCTCTGTTCGTCGGGTTACAAGCCAACTTCTGCCGCTACAGGTTACGTGTCTCCGAAGTACGTGGAGGACCGTTTCGCTGACGGTGACTTCATCTATGTCGGTGATAACGGTCTCGGCACGATACCCAAAACGCCAAACGAACGGCTCTATGTCGATCCCGATACGAAGGAAGAGAGCTACCACGCCATCTGGCCCGATGACTATATCTTCTTCGGACAGGCTCTGAACTACGGTCACATGGACGGTAAGAACGGACGCGACCTGCGCACACATCAGCCGCTGCCGTCGGTCATCAAGAAGAGTAATGATCGTGTGGTGACTACCAAAGAAGGCAATCGTGTCTATCGTGCACCGGCTTATTTCCGCTCGAAGAAGATGGGCTTGGCTTACTTCAATCCGTACGCCGTGTTTGCCGCTGAAGAGAAACTGACTGCGGAGCAGATAGATGAGCATGTCACTGCCCGTACGGCTTATCCGGGCATGACGGCTATCGACTTCACCGGCAGTAACGGTGACCTGGCTCATGGCTATGCCAAGGGACTCGATGCTTCGGCACCCTACGCAGACATCACGGGCGGCGCCTTCTTCCCACCACTGCTCGACGACGGCGGCGTGAAGGAATTCTTCAATGCCGACCTGACACAGAATCTGCTGGCCTACACCATGACCTCTACATCGGCGGCCTCGCAGACCAATGAAGCCGTGAGTGCCTACATGACGGATGTGGTATACAGCGAGACTAGCAGCAAGTACCACACCGTAGATGCATGGAGTGGCAGCATTGGTGGCCACTGGGTGCAGAAGCAGTCTGACAGCTATGTTGCCCCGCGCGACCACATGCTTGTGGACCGTCAGGACTTCAATGCGCCCATCGGCTATTCCTTCGCCGTTGGTCATCGTATGTGGTATCAGCGCATGCCGGACAACTATGTAGGTCAGAAGACGGTCATCGAGAATGAACAGGAAAAGATTGTCTACGACACGCATGCTGGCTGGGAGGGTGTGAGTCTGCCATTCAAGGCTGACATCGTGACGACCGACGTGAAGGGTGAGATCACGCACTTCTACAGTGGCAGCTGGGAGAGCAAGAACGACACTCACAAGAAGATTGGCCATGAGTACTGGCTGCGCCAGTTCACAACTGGAGGCAGTGTGGATAATAATGTCTATCAGGCCAATATGGTTTATCCTGATGCCAACAGTGCTGATGGCGACAAGGATAATACCAACACCTTCCTCTGGGACTTCTACTATTCATATAACGGCTACCGTGACATGAACGATGATAAGTACCAGGAGGATGACTATTATCACAACTACTATATGACTGCTCGCAAACATGAGGCTTATCCGCGCCTGGCAGCTGCCATGCCGTACATCATCGGATTCCCGGGTCAGCGCTACTATGAGTTCGACCTCAGCGGTAAGTTCGAAGCTGTCACGGCCAAGGAGGCACATAAGATAGACGGTGAGATCATCGGAGCACAGACCATCACCTTCGCTTCGGCTGTTTCTACGAAGAATGAGCCGGTAGTAATCGCTGTGAGCGATGATGAGATAACGGCGATGGTGGCATCTACCACGTATGATGGCTACACCTTCAAGCCCAGCTATCTGAACAGTCCCGAGGTGACAACGGGTAAACATGCTTTCTTGCTCAGCAACGACGGCGACTGTTACAATGAGGACAATGTAAATACCGCCACGGCTGCCGTTGTGGCCTTCAGACCCTATTTCGAGGCGGTAGCATCTGTCAATAATAATAATCCTTCCCGCGGTACCCGCACCATCATCTTCGGCAATGAGCAGCCGGGGGATCAGATCAGCGAGGAGCATGGTGACCCGACGAAGGAGGAACTGAATGGCGGACTCCGTATCTACGCCAAGAAGGGTAAGATCTACGTGAGCTCGTCGCTCAGCTTCACTGAAGACCTCCGTGTTGTCACGCCGGCAGGTGTTACGGTGGCCACGCTCACGGTGAAGCCGGGACAGACGGTGGAGGTGCAGGCTGACTTCTCCGGCATGTACGTCGTCCATACCCTCGATGGCCTCTACACACGTAAGGTCGCGGTTAAGCGAGAATAAAGCAAAGTCTCGCTTATGCTTTATCGAGCGTGAGCGAGCTCAAACGAAGTTTAAGGTCGCGGTTAAGCGAGAATAAGAGAAATAAATAAAAAAATATGTGGTTATGAAGACAATGAAAAGATTGACGATTCTTGCCCTGCTGGCAATGGTCAGCATGGGCCTGAAAGCACAGGATGCCCAGATGAAGGTGCTCTTCAGCGACTTCACTGGCGGTACGGTGGAGACCAAGGCCATTGAGGGCCAGGAGGTCACGATCACGGTGACGCCTGACGAGGGGTACCAGATTGAGAAGAGCGACATTGAGGTCATTGCCGTGAAGGATCCCGCCTCGGCCACCCGTGGTGATGAGAGCATATCCATCGGCAGTGCCCTGGAACTCATAGGTGACGATCCCGAGGATCTGACCGAGTCACGCGAGTATTCCTTCGTGGTACCCGAAGGTCTCGGCGCATGGGTCTGCAGGGCCGACTTCCGTGAGGCTGGCAAGCCTGCCACCTCAGGTGACCTCAACGAGGATGTCACGTGGGAAGTGACGGGCGAGGAGGGTGCGATGGTCCTGACCCTCAGTGGCAAGGGCACCGCAGGCATCGTCTACACAAAGGGAGGCGGTAACAGCGGACTGCCCTGGAGCTCGTTCGCAGAAGACATCACTGAACTGGTCATTGAGGGTGACATCGAGGCTATCGGTGACGGCGTACTCGAGGGTCTGACGGCCCTGACCACCATCACGCTGAAGTCTTCGAAGTTCGTTGCCTTGGGCAAGAACGAACTCCCCAAGGAGGTGGCAGTCGACGTGCCGGGACAGTTCTATAATGAGTACAAGGCCAATGCTGGCTGGAGTGCTGCTACCCTCGACAGCAAGGACGGCATTCTGATGAAGGGTGTCGCCTTCGGCAAGGGCAACGACTACGACGTGTTCGTCAGCAGTGAGGCTGTGCTGGTGCCTTCCGTGCTTCTGGCATTTACGGTGTCGGACATTGATGGCAGCAACGTGAAGATCAGTGAGATTACTGACGGCATCATTCCTGCCAACGTGCCGGTATTGCTGCTGAGCAAGGAGATTGACGACGATGACTTCCGTACCGCTGCCAGCACAGAGGCAGGCTCTGCCAAGGACGAGAGTTTGCTGAAGGCTGCAGGGCCTGGTGGACAGGAAGTGACGCTCGGTGAGGTCTATCTGCTCTACAACGATGTGTTCTACCTCTCTCAGGCAGGCACCATCCCCGAGGGTGGCGTCTATCTCACGATGCCGAAGGAAGAGGAGACGCAGCCGTCCAAGACGCGTGCCGCCCTCACCATCGGTACCGACGGCACCACGGCCATCATCGACGTCTCGCGCCTGATCGACAGCTCGTCTGCCACGACCAAGTCCGGCTGGTACGACCTCAACGGCCGTCGCCTGAATGCCGCCCCCACACGCAGCGGCCTATATATCTATAATGGCAAAAAAGTCGCAAAACCCTGCCCCTCTACACCTTTTTAGGCTAATCGCCTGATTATCAGAGTCATTTTGGGGTGCACACTTCGCAAAAAGTGTGCACCCACTCTACACCCACTCTACACCCTGCAAAAATAAGGCTCTTGCATTTGAGTATAGGCGAACGGTCGTTTGGGTATAGGCGAACAACCGTTTGAGTATAGGCAAACGGTTGAGAACCTAGGGTTAACACCCTGCGAGGGTAGGGCTTAACCCCTATCAGGGATGCCTTGTTACCTTGTAAAGGATGCCTTCCACAACCCGAAGAAGGCATCAGAACAATAGTAAAGTGTGGGGGGTACCAGAAAATATTTCCCGATTTTATGAATTATTCGGAAAAAATGAGTAACTTTGTACCCGTAAAGAAACATCTATGAAGATAACGAAGATTAAAACCAGATTGGGGGAATTCGGAGCCCCTGTTACTACGGAACTGGACAGTATTGTGGAGCGGATGCGCTCGCCCAAAACGAAGGAGGCGACAGACCCCATTGCCCGCATCACGCTCCACTCGCGCCTGATGATGCAGAAGGGTATGCCCCGCTACTTCATCCAGGAAACGGACAGCCTGCCCTACCTCGTGTTCAGCACCACCTTCGGCCGGAAGGGTTTCGACAAACCTGCCTCGGCGACAGGTCTGTTGATGCTCAACATCCCCTGTCCGCAGGGTATCCGTCAGATAGACGAACTCCGGCGGCGCGTCAGTCAGATACCCTATACCATGCTCGCCTTCGCGGGCGTGAGCGGCGTGACGCTGAAGGTCATCGTCAAATGTGGCTACAAATCCCCCAAGACAATAGATGCCAACGACTACGTGGCCTTCCTGAAGGATGCCCACGAGAGTGCGGCACGGCTGTACACGTCGCTGGCCATGTGCGACCTGCTGGTAGACGAACAGAGCCTCACCCGAGGCTGCCGCATGAGCTACGACCCACAGCTATACTACAATCCCGATGCCCAGCCGATGCCCGTGGTGCGCGATGCCCATGACCCGTTGGCGGCCTACGCGGGTACGAAGGCCGACGATCAGGGCACTGTAGTGTGGTATCCCGACAGCGACGAGCGCCAACGCATTGAACTGGAGTTCCAGACTTGTCTCTCGAAGGCCCTCGACGACTGCGAAGGCCGGACGGAGAAGTGTCTGCAGCTGCTCGCCGACTACTGTGCCAAGGCCTGTCTGCAGGAGGAGGGATGCGTGGAGCGTGCCGCCTGGGGCCTCCGTTTCAAGTCCCTCGGCGTCGACGTGATCCGGAAGACCTTCCGCAATGCCTATAAGACGCCCTACACAGGACGCCCCCTGTCGCAGATGAACGAGAAAGAGCGTATCATGCGAAGCATCGAGGACTTCCTGAGCCGCCGTTACCAACTGCGCTACAACGTGGTGAAACAGGTGACGGAGTTCCGCCCCAACGACCTGCGTTTCAAACAGTGGAAACCGCTGACAGACAGAGACTTAAGAAGCATTGTGGTCGAGGAGATGAAGGAGGGCGGCGAGAGTTGGATGAGCGATATCAGGACCTACATCGAGTCGGCCCATATCACCGACTACAACCCCATTCACGAGTTCCTTGCAGGCTGCGGGAAGTGGGACGGCGAGCAAAACTATATCGAGGACTTCGCCCGCAGGCTGCCCACCAAATACAGCCGTTGGCCACAGTATTTCCACCGCTGGTTCCTGGCGATGGTGGCCCAGGCCCTGAACATCAACCGCGACTACGGCAACTCGATGGTGCCGCTGCTCATCGGCGAACAGGGTTATCTGAAGACGCAGTTCTGCAATCATATCCTGCCGCCGTCGATGCGCGAGTACTATATGAAGGACATCAAGATGGACAATGCCGAACAGGTGGAGCGCGTCTTAGGCCGCATGTGGCTGGTGAACATCGACGAGTATGACTCGAAGACCCAGCGCGAACAGGCGAAGATCAAGCGTCTGCTGACGGAGAAGGACGTGCAGATGCGTAAGATGCGCAGCGACCAGTACACGATGACGCCCCGCCTCTGTTCGTTCATCGCCACCACCAACGACCCGACCCCGTTGCCATCGGGCGACGGTACCCGCCGCTACCTCTGCATCGAGGTGACGGGCAAGGTGGACATGTCGGGACAGATACCCTACAAGCAGATGTTCGCCCAGGCCGTCACAGAACTGCAGGATCCTGACTGCATCTATTGGTTTACTGACGTTGACGAGCGGGAGATACAGAACCACAACAGCCATTATCAGCAGGAGTCGGCACCTGAGATGGTGCTCACGCAGATCTTCAAGCCTACGCAACAGCACCGACAGGAGAATTTCTGGACTGTGACTGCCATCCAGAAAGAGCTGGCCAATCACCTGAAATCAGGCGACGTGCCTAACATAACGAACCTCGGCAACAGCATCAAGAAACTGCGCTGGCAGAAGTTCAAGAAGAAAGGTATCCGAGGCTATTACCTGAAGCTGCGGTAATCATTCGGGGTGTAGAGTGGGTGTAGAGTGGGTGCACACTTTTTGCGAAGTGTGCACCCCAAAATAACTCTGATAATCAGTATGTTAGCCCGAAAGGGTGTAGAGGGGCAGGGTTTTTGATAATTTATATCTCCGTATAGATATCCATCTGGCCCATTCTGGACTTCATCAGCTTCGGGTTCTCACCCTTCGTCCAGGCCTCCAGCTGCTTCCGTGCCGAGTATTGTGTCAGGCTGGCGTGATAGGCGAATGACCTGGTGGTGGCATAGCCTTTCTTCAGACACTCCCTCAGTGCCTTTTCCAGATGTTCCTGATCCTGCATCAGCGCCTGTACGTTTGGATTATGGACGCGGAGGAATCCGTCGTAGAGCCACTTCTCGATGGCTTTGTTCCAGATCTTGCCCGGATTGTAGTCCACCCCTTCTAGCACCACGTCGCTGTTCTTCACGTCGTCGGCATCCGTGATCTCCCGCCTCAGTCCCAGCTTCGGCACGAACGAGCCGATGGGCGTGTCGATCCTGTAGCCCCTGGCCATCAGTTCGGCAGCCCCCTTGACGAACTGCTCAAACGCGTATGTGATCTCGCCGTCTCTGGTGTTGTAATACTTGTGGCAGAACTCATCTACGCCCTTCATGCTCATTTTATGTCCCCTCACGGGTCTGGCGTAGACGATGTTCCGGCCGTCCTTCCCCTTCGCCGGCGTCGGGTGGACCTCATACGGAAATCCGCTTTTCTTTTTCGGCATAATGTTTCCCTTCTTTTAATGATTCTTTCGCAAAGGTAAGCAAATTTCATCGTCAAAACCGCCTATTTAAGTTTTTTTTAACTAAAACATTTGTTTCTTTATTCAAAATTTGATACTTTTGCATTCATATTATATAATATGATCGCAATATGCGTGAGTGATTCAACGGAGATATAACGTCATTAAGAACGGACAAACGAACAATATATGAAACGAAATATGAGTAATATGAACAATATGAACAATATAATGATGAAGCTATTCATGGTGATCTTGCTGATGATGTTCAGCATGGGAGCGGAGGCAGATGTAAAAGTGTTATTCGGAGAGAACGGTGATGACGTGTTCTCGGGAAAGGGTGGAACTATCGAGGTGAGCCAGGAACCGGATGAAAAGGACGAGACCAAGGTCATCGTCACCCTGACCGTCACACCCAAGAAGAACTACTCCATCTCGAAGGACGACATCAAAGTCTACGCCGTTCTCCCCGCCAGTGTGAGATCTACCCGTGGCTTGGAAATCTCTAACGAACTTACGCTTGACGGCAAAGACCCCCAAAACCTTTCCGAAAAGCGTGACTACACCGTCACACTTGACTCCAAACTTAATCTATGGGTCAGGACAGCCACTTTCACCAATCTGAGGAAGGGTGGAGGTGCTACTCTTACTTGTTATATTGCCAATAATGGAGGGTATAACCAGTCGACCACAACAAACAACTTCTACATGGTGCCGGCTGCTGATCCTCATCAGACCAATTATAATGATGCCTATTACTCGGCGAACTATAACCTTGCCAAAGGTGATCCGGAAAGACCGTTCATTACGACTTATAAGACCGACTGTGACAACAATTCTGTCTGGCAAATCATCTCTACAGATGATGGACACTTTTATATAAAGCATTGGGCTACAGGTAAATATTTAATCTATGAACCGCCATATAGCAATCTGATTAATAGAAAAAGCGTACATCTGCAAACAACGACTTCACCTGGAGATAATGCAAAATTCGATATTATTACTACAGGCAATGAAGAACTTGATCTTGATGATCTTGATCTTGAAAGCCTTGCCAGTAAAAACTACGATATAATTCCCATTAGTCTTACATCGGGTAACAGATATCTGAACCCAGCAAAGGATAATGCGAATAATTACTATGGCTCTGGTAGCGATAATAATGCTGGTGGTCTTATTGGTGTTTGGAAAGAGACAACTGGTAATTCTATCTGGCATCTCGAAGAAACCGTTCTTCCCCCGACGTTCACTGTCAATGCTGACGGAACTGTAGAGATCTCGTCAGTAACGGGCACCACTGTTCATTATCTTACCGATGGTAATAACCCCACAGCGACTGATGGTGAATACGATGGAGCCATTACGCCAACCAACGAAATAAGCGTTATCAAGGCCATTGCCGTCCGTGAAACTGACGGAAAGGTCTCGGCTGTCGTTACCCTGCCGTTGCAGACCTACACTTATTACATCGTGAATCGTTCGGGAGACATTGCCGTCAAGTGTGAGCTCAAACAGCCTGTAGGTAAAACGCTGAGCAGCTACCTCGATATACCCGCAGCCATACAAAGCCCTTATCTTGATGGTGAGACAGTTCTATTCTACTCCTTCGATGAAGCCTATTCATCGACAGACCAACTTAGCGATGAGAACCAGATTAGCAAGACACCTGCGACAGATGCCAACATCTATGTGACCTATACCACCACGGGCCTCTCGGAGAAATTCCTGAAACTGCGCGGAGCAAGTGCATTCAATATCACAGAAAGCAATAATTGCATCTATGACGACAGCGGCACTCTGGCCAGTGAAACTGCTGACTACTCCACGGATATTACCACGGCAAACCATCTGTGGAAATTCACAGGTGAGGACCCATACGCCGTGCAGATCAGTAATCTCGGCACGAGCAAATACCTCGTTTTCTCCACACCGCCTACACTCGAGTTGGCAGCTACAGCTACCAATAGTTTCATCATAATGGCTGGCAGTGCCTCTGGCGACGGAACTACATACGAGCAAATTAATCTGATGGCAGCCACGGGCGATGGCACCCCGAACTACACAAAGAAAGAGATTAAAGCCTATCCCGTTTCTGCCAGTACCAACTATTATCTTATCGATAAAGCTGGTAATGTGGTTTTCGGACCGCAAGAGAGCGAGTCTTCGGAGTTATCGATTCCTGAAGAGTGGGTCAGTCCTTTAGTGTCGGAGTATCACTATTGGAAAGGTGCTACTTTGAATGGCAATACCATCGGTAGTTCATGTGACATGTCGACTGCCACACCCATCGAAAGTCCCTTCGACGTGGCAAGTGGTGAAAACATCTATGTCACCTATGACGTAAGCGATGTTATTAATCTTGAAGGTGGTAAGACTTATCTTTTAAAGTTCCATAACGGTGTGGATTTCTTTCAGGAGGATCAAAAAGACGGCGTCGAGACTACAGCGACAAAGGCCATGTACCCATATAATAACGGTGACTTCAACTTGTATGTATATGGTAAGGCTCAGTGGGACAAGCAGTTGTCTGATGGGGCCTCTACCCGTAGCCGATGGCTATGGAAAATTGTCAGTTATGATAATAGTAATGACTCATATCTGACAGGAAACAATGTCGATCCTTATCACGTTAGGATTAAGTCGAATCAGAACCAATCTATTAAGGTTACGAAAAACAATGTTGAAACATCATATCCTGGTGCCTCCTATTTGCGTACATACAAACCAAACAATGATGTAGGAGTTATTACAGGTGTTGCATATGAAAATACAACATATCCGGACAGTAAGCCGGATTTCTCTGCCCTGTCGCCTACAGAATATATGATTCTTGGTACATCGTTGGATAACATGATTTTGATGTCTTTCAATGAGATAGAAGGAGCAAGACAAATAGTCAGTGCTTTTGAACAGTACTGGAAAAACAGTCCCACTGTTGAGACGATAGCGGGTACGGCGAATCCTGATGCGAATAACTCAACGTTGACAGGCAGGAATTGGCACAGATATCAGCAATGGGCTTTCTCTGCACCTTGGGGAGGTGGTTCAAAAGAGTTAGCTCTTAACGATCACTGGTTCCAGACAATATCGATGGGAACTGGAGAAAATGCTGGTAAATTCGCCATAGAGGAGGTGAACCTTGCGCCACAGGTAATCCTTATTGACCAGCACGGATGGGAAATCATGCGCACACCATTGTCGGATTTAGAAACGCTTCGTAAGTACGACAGCCCAATGGTTGATACCTACTATTGGTATCCTTTCACTGTGGAGTCAAAGGTTACTGGTTATCACAAGTATTCGGTAAAAAACATCAGTTCAGAAATAAAGATATACAAATACGGGGAAAAGCCAAATGACCCTGGCAAATATGATTGGATTGATAGTGGCCAACGTTATACGCATACATCCCATACGTTGGCAGACAGCCCTTACAGCCGTATTACGACACCTAATTGTGAGAAACCGAACTGTTCTGATGCATCTCATAATACTCAACCTGATAAGGTTAAGACAGACTTTTTGGTTGTCTATACCGTGAAATCTGATTATACCAAGGCCTATACGGGTGCTGCAACTGAAGATGCCACAGAGGCCACTCCTTTCCTGTTGAAGCAGGGGGGTAACTATGCCAAGACAGAAAACGGCTCAACAATAACAACTACCTCTGTCGCTCCAGCCAGATTAGAGGATGCCGCCGACAACATGCAGTGGTATCTGAGGCCGAATTTCAACATTGACGTGGAAATGGGTTATAAGTATGATGTCAAGGCAAACGACAATGACCTAGAACCAATCAGCAAAGCTGCCACCAACCAAACATATTTCGATGATGGACATGCGGGCTTCGATCCATACAATGTTCAGATTCAGAGCAAAGCCTATCCCCTGCGCTTCTTTACGACTAATACTACCGGGTCAGCACTTGATGGTGGCGCTTGGACAGGTACATCTAGCAGTGTGACACTCCAGAATATGACTACAACCAACAGGCAGACAGCCACAGGCTACGACCAGACTACGCTGAACATTACCAATGCCACCTTTATGGTGGTGAACGACGGGATCGTGGATGGAAATGGTGTTGCTATCAACATGCGATTGGTGCCACGTTTCGACAATAGTCATGCAGTTACATTTAACGCATCATCTCAGGACGTTACACTTAATACACCGTTGAGTCGAACCCCAGTCGACAATGATGCTACGGGCACACAGACACTACAAATAGACCTGATTTCACCCCCCACAGTGGTTCATAACCGTTCTGAAATAACTTCGATGAATGGCTATTATCTCTTGGATGAGGACTTTGACTTTACTGGTTTCACTTCATTAGGAAGTAGCGACACTCCCTTCACTGGAACCATCGACGGCCAACTCAATACGCTTGAAGGGCTGGGAGTTCCTTTGGTGGCGTATGCCCAAGACGCCATCATCAAGAACGTGATGTTGAAAGAGGTGACAATTAGTCAGACGGGATATGTAGGTGCTATTGCATGCACGGCCACAGGTAATACTAGGATCTACAACTGCGGCATACTGCCAACTACAGCAGCTCATGCTGCAGAAGGGCGTTCCACCGTCACCAGCACAAATAATCACTGTGGAGGTTTGGTGGGCTTCCTTGATGGCTATGCCCGTGTGATTAACTGTTTCAGTTATGCTAATGTTTCTGCTCCAACAAACAATAACAAAATTGCAGGTGGTCTAGTAGGTAACAATACAACAGCTACTACGCAAGGTATCAGCGAAACGAACTTCAACAACAACTGTAAGACCATGGTGGTAAACTGCATGTTCTATGGCGATATCACCCAAGGTAATATTAAGCGTCCTGTTTATGGAGGTACAGCTTTTGCAAACAACGACCAACACAAGGTTAACAATTACAATTACTTCTGCGAAGAAGAAGTAAGTTTCGAAGCCTCTTTGGACCAACTTTCTAAATATTTTTACACATGGCCAGTTGCCAAGAAATACCTTACACGTTATGATGTGTATCGCAACATACTTAATAGCAACCGCCGTCTTTGTACTTGGTGGGTCGATGGAGCATACAATACTGCTCCGACAGATGCCAATGTGGAAAGTGTTGGCATTGCCAAGTGGGTGCTTGATTTAAGCGTTGCTCCTTATCCTATTCTGAAAAAATGGGGTAAGTACCCGTCTGTCATCAACAAGAATCCAGACCAACGTGTTAATCCGTCAACTAAAGTTTGGGAAGACAGAGGTGATGCGTCTGCTCATTGGGGAAAAAACATGGCTCCCGATACAGAGGGGCAGATACTTGGTTCCATTACAGTTTCAATTGACGCAGGCAGTCATCATAATGGTACAGACAGTAGAACCATCAATATCACTGCGATGGATAAAGAATACAATGATTATTGTTATGGAAAGATACAATTGCCTTATTATAATGAGATATTTGGCAACCCCAATGAAAGTACATGGAGTGCGAAGTACGGTGACAACTATACTGACATGGTGGTGACAGGATGGGAAATCACCACTGTGACTGCTGATAGCCGTGACCGCAATAGTTTCTCTGCTGATTGGGAGTCAGGTTATAACTTCGCAGACCGTAGTTGTATAGATAAGGATCTCTATGGTACCAGTGGACGTGTATTTGCTCAAGGGGGCTACTATTATGTACCAGATGGGGTTACAGCTATCAAAATCACTGCTCATTGGGGTAATGCCGTTTACCTTTGCAACAAAAATTATCGGCTTGACATGGTTAATAATGCAGCCCATGAATTTTACAATGCAGGAGCACTGTCATTTGGCAGTACAAGCGGAATTTTGCCTTTATGGCCTAGCGGTAATACGCTGAAAACCTCCTTGGATGATGCTATAGATGGATTGAGTATTAATCCTACAGGTAGTGTGTACGACCAAGCCATTGTGCTTGTGGGAAACTATCAAAATAATAATATCCAAGGTGGGGCGAATAATACTAGCAAATTAATTCTTAGTGGCAATGAATATGACACAAAAGCAAAGCCCTTCACGATCATGAGTGCAGACTTTGATTTTGATAATGAGCCTGATTTTTGTTTTCAGGCAGGTATGAATAATGGTGGACGCCCCAATGTCCAACCTATCCGTTTCGACTTCCTGATGGTTCCTGATATTACAATGGCTATCCGTAAAAGTGCAGATTACCTTGGTATGCGTATTATTTGTCCTCAAGGGCATTTTGAGGTTACAGAAACATCCTATATGTATATTACACAGTTTGAGTATGATAAGAGAGGTAATACTACTCACAACAAACATGAAGCACCAGTAATACTCAATGGAGGAGAATTCTTTCAAATAGTATCAAAAGAGCAAGTTAATAACGACATAAGTACTAATCCTTCAACACTTTCCACTTGGGAATGTGACCGCACATCATATTTCCTTTTAGGTGGAAATTTATGGATGAAAGCATTTACACCAGGCGTTCATGGTAATGGTCGTGTATCTACAAGGCATTGTGCCGTTAATGCTATTGGCGGTGAGTTCCCAGAATTCTACTTGAGCGGTATGTTCCGTACAGATTTCTATAATAAGACCGATAACCCTCATGCTTACCTTGATGGTGGTAAATTTGGTATTGTCGCGGGTGCCGGTATGGAGAGTGTAGGAGGCAAGAATGAAACCAATGGTGGTAATGTAACCTTTAAAATCAATCATTCTCTCATTGACGAGTTCTACGGAGGTGGTATCAATGCTCAACGCCCTGTAACAGGTAATATAAATGTTACTATCGACAATAGTAAAGTTTTGAAGTATTGTGGTGGCCCTAAGTTGGGTGATATGAGCAACACCAAGACGATTACAACGAATGCCACAGGTACTACATTTGATGAGTACTATGGCGGAGGAAATGGTGGAACAAACTTGCTTCGAGAAAGAATGTCTGATGCTGGTGCAGGTACAGATGCCCCAACAAAAGAAGACCATTCTAAATGGGACAGGGCAAGTACGGGAAACGGACAAGACGCCAACTATGGCGGTTATTTTGATGCATTTACTCCGTTTAAATATGATGCTAACAAGGGGTATCAGGCTGAATATGAATTTGAGATGTTGCCCAGAACCAGTGGAAATTCTAAAGTGATTACTAGATCCTACTATTATTGGGCATCATTTTCAAAGACAACCGTAGCACCTATTACCAACACAATTACCGACTGCACATTTAATGGAAATTTCTATGGTGGTGGAAATCTTGGTGCTGTAGACAGCCCTACTAGTTCTACGGATCCTGCTATCTCTTCTACCTTGTCTGGACATACAGTTGTCCATGGTTCTGCTTTTGGAGCAGGATACTCAGCTTCTGCCACTTCTTTCAAAGTGCATGATAAAAGCACTGTTGTGTATCCCTATCGTGATAATTCTGGTTTTATCCATGACGGGTCGCTAGATTATGAAAAGATTTCTGATGAGCCTTTAGTCTACAAAGAATATACTTGGATTCATGATATTCCTGCAGATTGGAATGTTAGTCCTGCACCATCTGTTGATAATCCCACTTTCACACATGGTGATAAATCATATTGTTATACCCCCGTTTCTTTGGAGGGTCTCGGTACTGTAACAGGAGATGTTTCTCTTACTATTGAGGGCAATACTGTTGTAATGGGAAAGATCGTGAATATGACCAAAGATGCTGAAGGAAACAATATTATTACTTACGGGGCCCAGACGGGCGGTGCTTTCGGTGGTGGTGATGCCTCTGGTGTTGTCGGTAATACAACTGTGGTTATCAATGCTCCAGAACAGCAAACATCTGAGGGTTATAACTATAATACCTATAATGTCTTTGGAGGCGGAAATAAGGCACAAGTTGATGGTGATTCAGAGGTGTATTTATACAATGGTATTATTGACAAAGATGTCTTTGGCGGAGGTAATGAGGCTGTTGTAACCGGCACAGCTACAGTGAACCTCGTTACTCCACCGTCTAACAATAATGGCTCCAGAGGTGCCTCTGGCGGTTCCGGCGAGGGCACAGGTGAGGTGAACATAAAGGAGTGAAAAGTGAATAGTGAAAAGTGAAAAGTGAAACGAAACGGTAATGAGAAGGAAATTCAATATAACGGGCAGCTGCAATCCTGAGCGGCACTACATGGTGGATTCGAAGAAGCGTTTTAAGGCCGTGGAGGATCTGATTGACGCTGGCGAGTATTTCACCATCAACCGTGCGCGGCAGTATGGAAAGACGACGACGCTTTACATGATTTGGCGGCGACTGTCGGAACGATATATTGTCGTGCCAATGAGTTTTGAGGGACTTGACAACAGCGCATTCGAGTCGAACATTTCCTTCGTGAAAAAGTTTTCTGAACTGATGGCAATCTATCTCGCACCCCTAAAACTGGACTCGAAATTGATGGCTATCTGGCAAAAATGCAAGGCAAAGTCGATAGATGATTTGGCGCAAGTGATAAGAGAATTCTGTGAGAATGCTCCAAAGCCAGTTGTCTTGACCATCGACGAGGTTGACAAGAGTAGCGACAACCAGCTGTTCCTGAATTTTCTTGGAATGCTACGCAACAGATACCTGGAGCGCGATCTGCAGGGCATGAGCAGCACGTTCCATAGCGTGATTCTGGCTGGGGTGTACGACGTGAAGAACCTGAAGGTGAAACTCCGTCCGGAAGCTGAGAAGAAGTATAATTCGCCTTGGAACATTGCGGCAGACTTCAACATCGACATGACCTTCCCCCCCGAAGAGATAGCCCAGATGCTCTCTGACTACGAAAAGGACGAACACACGGGCATGGACATTCCTGCCGTGAGTGAGGAAATATACAAATATACTACAGGCTATCCATTCCTCGTGAGTAAAATCTGCAAGGTGATTGACGAGCAACTGGACAAAGACTGGACCATCAATGGGGTGCAGACGGCCACGAAGCAGACCATCTTGGAGAAGAACACCCTCTTCACCAGCCTGACGAAGAACTTGGAGAACTATCCGGAGTTGAAGCAGTTTATCTTTGCCATCTCCATCAACGGTGAGGAGGTGACCTACGACATGAACAACCCCGTGATGGACTTCGCCACGATGTTCAGCATCATCAGATTCGACACAAGGCGAAAGGTGCGTATCCATAACATCATCTTCGAAGAGGTGCTTAACAACTACTTCATTGCCGAGCAGACTATCAACAATCTGGGCAAGTTGCGCATGCAGATGAACTATGTGCGCAACGGACGGCTTGACATGGAGCTGGTCATTAGCCGCTTTGCTGACCTGATGCACGAGGAATACCGCGAGAGCACCGTACCGTTCTTGGAAAAGGAGGGTCGCCTGCTGTTCCTGACGTTTCTGAAGCCCATTATCAATGGTACGGGGTTCTACTATGTGGAGCCGCAGACGCGCGACAACCGGCGCATGGACCTGGTGGTGAGCTACGGTAGCGAGGAATTCATCATTGAACTGAAGATATGGCGCGGCGAGAAGTATGAGGAGCAAGGGCGCGACCAATTGGCCTCATACCTTACGACTCGCGGCTCGGCGGAAGGCTATCTGGTGACTTTCGATTTCTCCAAAAATCGGAAGAAGACTGAGCCTCATTGGATAGAGAACAACGGGAAACGAATATTTGAAGTGACGATATAAGATGCACACGGGGACACTCCCCCTGTGATAAAACAGAACAAGATATGACACATGATATGAACCATACAATCGTGAATGCCCTGAGGGCAGTGCTCATGGGAGCGCTGATGTTTGTGACGGGTACCAATGCAATGGCACAGGAGTCATCAGAGACACCAACAGGAGTTGTTGTCCACGGTAACGTCTATGGCGGCGGTAACCAGGCAGGTGTACTGGTCAATACTGCGGTGAATATGAGCATTGGCCAAGTAGATGGCAACGTCTATGGTGGAGGTAATGTTGGCTCCGTGGGAACATATACCACGTCTGATGACATGAAGACCTTTACATTTACAGAAAACACGGGTGTCTGCAGTGTCACTATCGATGGCGGTACGATAGGTACTGGCGTTGGTCAGAGTGCTGATGGTACTTTCGCTGATGGTAATGTGTATGGAGCAGGCAAAGGTAAGGCTGACACCTATTGGTGTGAGAAAGCCATGTCATACAAAACGACGGTAACTATCAATGCCGGCACAATAGGAGGTACGGTCTATGGCGGCGGTCAGATTGGTCGCGTGGAGAATAATGCAAGGGTGATAATCGGAGTAGAAACGCCTGCAAACGAAACGCCTGCCCCCACCATCGCGGGTAACGTCTTTGGTGCTGGTGCTGGTTTAGCAACACATGGTTACTCGGCACTGCTGCGTGGCGACGCAGAGGTCACAGTTCAGGGTAATGCTCGTATCGGACTCAACGTCTATGGCGGCGGTGAGAAAGCTTCGGTGGGCAGGTTCAAAATCGTTGGAGGACTGCCGTCTGAGCCTGCAGACGATGGCAGTGGCGACTGTACCGTAAACGTTCGAGGCAAAGCAGTCATTGGTACTAATACTGATGTCAACATCACGGACAAAGGTAATGTCTTTGGTACCTGTCAGGGAGTCGCAGCTCCTTCAACGTTTACTGCATACGATACACAATACAAAAGTATGCAGGCCGTTGTACAGAAAGCACCTGTGGGAGATTCGGGTACCGCGTGGGAATATGTTGAAGGCTCAACAGATTATTATTGGGAATACTATCCTACTTTAGACGCTTACCAAGGTTTTCTGAATACGCTGGCATTAACCAGCCATCCAGTGGTGACCATCGGCGGAATGTTGTCGAATGAGACGACAGGAGCCGTCATTCCTTCGGGAAATCCTACCGTCAATGGTTCCGTCTATGGCGGTGGCCAGAGAGGTATAACCTTAGGTACAGTGGCTGTCAACATCGCCGGTGGCACAGTGAACCAAGATGTCTATGGCGGTGGTGCACTGGCTGACACGAACAAAGGTAACCAAACAGCAGAGAAATATGATGTAGCAAAGGTGACTGTGGGAGAAACGGCTGTGACTGGAATGTACGAACGCAGTGGTGCTGGTACAGACGAATCTCCTTATGTATATGCAGTAACTGAAGATACAAAGGCTGCAGATGGCAAAACGTATTATACCAAAGCGGCACAATCATCCATTAACACCACCACCGTCAATTTGACGGGTGGCACCATCAAGGGCGATGCTTACGGCGGCGGTCTGGGACAGAAGATTGGCTTCAATGATGCGCAGGGTGTCATTGCGACGAAAGACGTAGAAGCCGTGGTGTGGGGTGATATCAATGTGACTCTTGGTGGTAATGGTGGTTCGACAGCTACAAGCTTCTATACCACTTACGAAAAAGACAATGACAATAATGATGTTTTGAAGAGCGGCCGTGTGTTCGGTTGTAACAACCTGTTGGGTTCGCCACGGGGCGACGTGACCGTGACGGTATGGACGACTGTTGACGGCAAAAATGCTGCTGGTGAAACCATCACAAAAACGGATGTGTCGAAGAAGAACAGCACAACAGAGACTGACCATACATACCGTTTGGCCGCGGTCTATGGCGGTGGTAACCTGGCATCTTACGAGGCGTCCGGTAAGAAGGCACATGTCATCATTCACGGTTGTGAAAATACAAGCATCCTGACGGTCTATGGTGGCGGTAATGCAGCTGCTGTTCCTGAGACGGATGTGGATGTGTATAGTGCCTACGAGATTGGAAGTCTGTTTGGCGGTGGTAATGGCAAGGACAAATATAAGAAAGGAAATACGTGGCTGATTAACCCCGGTGCCGATGTTAATGGCAACGCAAACACCATGGTTTATGGCGGTACTGTGCACGAGGCCTACGGTGCCAGTAACGAGAAAGGAACCATTACTGGCGATGTGGCTATCGACGTCTCAAACGTCAATTCAGACAACTGCCCCTTAGATGTGGCGAAGATAGTAGGTGCCGGTAAGAATGCCGATGTCAATGGCAACCTGATCTTGGTGATGGGCTGTAAGCCTAGTACACTGATTCCCCTTGTCTACGGTGGTGCCGACAACGCCAACGTGAATGGAAACGTGGAGCTGACCATTACCAGCGGCAATTTCACAAAGGTGTTCGGCGGCAACAACGCTGGCGGAGCCATTAGGGGGTATATCAAACTGAATATCGAGGAGACGGGTTCCTGCGAAACGCCCATAACTATTGACCAGCTTTACCTCGGCGGTAACGAGGCTGCCTATTCGATATACGGCTATTATATTAAGACTGAAGAGACTGAAGCTGAAAATGGCACTGGCACAGGCGCTAGCACTGAGACTGCTATACTGTCGAATGGCAGACTCCAATTCATGCCGAGACAATCAGCAAGCGACACTCACTTGCCAGTGGATACATATACGTTTGATGAGGCAAATAATAAATGGACATGGACTACATCTGCAATAGATGCATTTACACCATACGACGAGCCTGAGCTGAACGTCATCTCCTGCACTCGCATCGGCGAGGTGTTCGGCGGTGGCTTTGGAACCGGTGCCACTATGTATGCTGACCCGACGGTGAATATCAATATGATTAAGGGACATTTCTGGGATAATCAGACTTTGGGTGTTCCTAAGGTCATGACAGATTTGGGGCTTAACTCTTCAGAGAACCCCAATGGACTGGGCATCATCGGTAATGTCTACGGCGGTGGTAATGCTGCTAAGATTGAAGGTAGCACTACGGTGAATATCGGAACGGCAACAACGGTGAACCTGACTTCCATTCCTGATGATGACAATACGAATAATGTGGATGAATCACTTGCAACCGTCAAGGGTGCCTACATTGTTGGTAATGTCTATGGCGGTGGCAACGAGGCTGATGTCACAGGCAATACGTTTGTGAATATCTGTGCTAAGAAGGAAACAGACGGTACCTATACAAGTGTAGCATTTGTCGCATCGGACGTAAAGATAACCAGCAAAACTGTTAACGGAGAAAAAGTTGGTGGCAATGTTTATGGTGGCGGCAAGGGTAAGGCAGACACCTTCACGTGCGAGAAAGCCATGATAGGTACAGATGGCGCAGGCTTAAATGCCGATTATACCGATGGCAATACGAGTGTCGTCATAGGCAACGGCACCATAGATGGTACTGTCTATGGTGGAGGACAGATTGGCCGAGTAGAACGAAATACAACGGTGACAATTGGACTTGGAAATGGAGAAGCAACAGGTACACCACCCACAAGCGCACCCGAAATCAATGGAAATGTCTTTGGTGCTGGCGCTGGTGAAGAAGAGCATGGCTATGCCGCTTTGGTGCGTGGCAATCCTACAGTCACCATTCAGGGTAATGCCAAGATTGGTAAGAGTGTCTATGGCGGTGGAGAGATTGCATCTGTGGCCCGGTATAAGGTTGCTGAAACTGTAGAAGAAGCAACAGAACATGGAGTGGCCGTTGATATGCCATACGTATTGGAGAGCAGTGATTATGGCCATTGTAAAGTCACTATCGGAGGCTATGCCGAAATTGGTCCTGATAACATGAAGATGTATCATACGAATGTTGCTGCCGATAAGGATGCTCCCGATGATGCAGGCCACGTATTTGGTGCCGGCAAGGGAGTCCTGCCAAAGGTCTATACTTCTTATGGAGAAGCTGAAAATGGCCCCAAACGTATGGTACTTGACGATGATAAGACTACTAGTATTTGGGAGTATTTTGTTGATGAGGAGAAATATTTTGAGTTCATTAGAACTCTAGCCTTAGCTACCGAGACCCAAGTGACTATCGGCGATCATGCCTTCGTCAAAGGTTCCGTCTATGGCGGTAGCGAGAATGGTATTGTGCAGTATGATACGAATGTAACCATTAAGGATCATTGTCAGATTGGCCAAGGTAAAGAGATTACTATGCGCTATGAAGATTACACGGGTGGAGATTTGTTTGAGTTGACGACGCCTCCCGTAAAATCTGGCTCTGGTTCTGAAACGGTATATTATGATTTGGAATGTGCCAGCTGGGATTATGGATCGGATACAAATGCCGATGGTAAGAAAGATTTGTTCGCACCATACGACCCGAATGCTAACGCTACGGGAGATTTGGATAAATATCCAGCAGTAGGCACTGCCACAGCCAAATCAACCGAAGGCGGCAGACGTATTGCTACAGATGGTCATACCTTCTACGGCAATGTGTTCGGTGGCGGCTCTGGTAGTGTGCCTTACTTTGATACAACAAAGGGTGTAAGCCGATACATCATGAGTGCAGGATGGGTGAAGGGTAATACGAACGTGACCATCAGTGGTGGTCATATCCTAACCAACGTCTATGGCGGTAATGAGGCAACCAATGTGGATGGCACAGCGACCATCACGATGACTGGTGGCACGATAGGTGTGCCACGTACATTGCAGCAGATTGTTGACCACCCCGTTACCTGTTACCTCTTTGGTGCTGGCAAGGGCGACCAGCGCGTATTCTTCAACAAGGACACGAATGTGAGGGATGTGGAGGTAGAGATTACCGGCGGCAAAATCTTTGGCTCCGTATTCGGAGGCGGTGAGGATGGTCACGTGCTGCGCGATGTGACGATGACCATCGGTAAAGTGACGACGACGGGAGAGGGTGATGAGGCTGCCACCACGATATCTGGTCCAACCATCGGCAACTGGGGCACCTCGTATGTTGATGGTAACGTGTTTGGAGGTGGTCGTGGCTTCGGTGGCGATGCCTACACGGCAGGTAATATTGCCGGTAGCGTCGAGATGGAAATCAAGGGTGGCAACATTCTCGGTTCCATCTATGGCGGTGGACGACTGGGTTCCGTGGGCTATGGACTCTTTGATGCGGAAACGAACGGTCAGCCTACCCCTGGTTATGGTGAGATGCGAGCAGATACTGACACCGAAACAGGATTTAGCACTACAGGCTTCTTTACAAAAGGTCGTGGACATATCGACATCACCATCAGTGGCGGTACGATTGGTAACGATTGGGAGTTTGTGAATGTGCCGACGGACATCAATGAAAGTGGCTTGGCTGCATGGAAAACCACGAACCATGTTCCCTATACCGAATATGAAACGACGACGGAGACTATAGAGGAAAATTCTACGACCACGACCCTCTACCATCACCGTCTGAAGCACACCAAGGGCGGTAACGTCTTTGCTGGCGGTATGGGACGATTCTACCAACTGGACGGATTGACACCTATCAGCAGTGTTGACTGGCGGAAGTTGGGTTGTGTCAAGAGCACCAAGTTGACCATCACAGGCGGCACCATCAAGAGTAATGTCTATGGTGGTGGTGAGTTAGGCCAGGTGGTAGGACACCATACTTTAACGACAGGTAATGATGTGGGTACAGAAATCTCCATTTCGGGCAGCGCCCAAATAGGTACTGAGGTGAAGAATGGAGGAACAACGGAATACACCTTCGGCAGTGTCTTCGGTGGTGGCTATGGCAGTCTTCTGGATGACCTAACAGTTAATGTTGTTACGACACACCCCAAGTTTGATGCCGGTCTTGTCAAGGAAGACACGAAGATTGACATGCAAGGCGGTGCGGTGAAGGCCAGCATCTACGGCGGTGGCGAGATGGCCAGCGTGGGAGAAAGCACTACCTCTGGAGAAACTACCACTGCAACTGGAAGCACATACGTGTCTATGAGCGGCGGTAAGGTTGGTATTGAACCGATTACTCTTTCCGACAACAGCAAGCGCTACTTTGGCGGTGCCAAGATGGGTAACGTCTATGGCGGCGGCAGTGGTCACGGCAATACTGTGCGTAGTGGTAAGATATTTAATAGCACCAATGTCACCATCAGTGGCGGTACAATCTTCCATAATGTCTATGGCGGCGGTGCCTACGGTACGGTGGGCGACTTCGACTATCAAACAGGTTCCGATTATGATGGTGGTCCGATTAAGGTCCAAGGAATCAACGGCCTCGCTACTACTGGTACAGGCGTAGCCAACGTCACCATCACTGGCGGTACCATCGGCTACGACGGCAAGGAGAACGGCATGGTGTTCGGCTCGTCGCGAGGTGACATCAACCAACCTGGTGCACGTGACGACCACTGCGCCTGGGTCTATGACACGCATGTCACCATAGGCACGGCTGCTACACCTGCTCAAGGAACTGAAGGGCAAGAGGGATATGTCGCTGCTACCACTGCCACTGGCCCCGCGATCAAAGGCTCTGTCTATGGCAGTGGCGAGAACGGACACGTCTTCAACAACACCGTGGTGACCGTGAATGGCGGTACTATAGGTATTTATGAGAGTACTGATCCAGGGTATACTGTTACCTCTAATGGCACGTCATACTCTGGTGCAGCCTATCCCTATCGTGGTAATGTCTATGGTGGCGGCTGCGGTACGGACAAGTATTATTCGGATCATAGCTTAGAAAACCACAGTGGTGGAGGTGACACCTTCAACGCTTTGGCCGGTATTGTGTACGGTGAAACCAAGGTATATATCAAGGGTGGTGAAGTGGTTCGTAACGTCTATGGTGCCGGTGCTATGGGCTCGGTGGGTAGAATTGCTACGGAGACTACCAATGAGGTTACAACAACGACTATCAGCGGTGGTTTGACTACGATTAACGTCAGTGGCGGTACAATTGGCACCAGCGGTACGGTTGGCGACGGAAATGTCTTTGGTGCAGCACGTGGAGACGAGGATGCTACTGGTGATGATCTCTCACGCGTTTTTGTTACCAGTGTTACCGTTTCGGGTGGTATAGTCAAGGGCAATGTCTATGGTGGTGGCGAGTTAGGTGATGTGGGTATTATTGACAAGTCTGACAAAACGAATTACAATTTTGTTTGGACAGGTATGAATAATAGTACCAATACTTCCGGTAATAACACAATCACTGGTACCAACAATAACACTGGCGTTTGCTCGGTTACTGTCTCTGGCGGTACGATAGGTACTGGCGTTGCTGCGAATGCAGATGGCGTTTTTTCTAATGGTAATGTGTATGGAGGCAGTAAGGGTTCTTCAACCACATGGTGGTGTGAGAAAGCCATAGCGTATGCCACGAATGTAAGCGTTAGTGGCGGCACCGTGAGGGGTACCGTCTATGGTGGCGGTGAGGTAGGCCGCGTGGAAGACGATGCGAAGGTGACGATAGGAGTTGCAAATGCAACAGGAGAAACACCTTCACCCTCTATCACAGGCAATGTGTTCGGTGCCGGAGCAGGCATCAAGACACATGGCTACTCGGCTCTGGTGCGTGGCAACGCTGAAGTTATTGTTCAAGGAAAATCTGTGGTAGAAGGCAGCGTCTATGGCGGTGGCGAGATTGCCTCGGTTGGAAAATTCCATGTCGATAAGGGATTACCGGTAAAGCCCATGAACGGTGGTACATGTAAAGTCCTTATCCAAGATGAGGCCCAGATCGGATCAAGTGGCACAGGACATAATGTCTTTGGAGCCTGCAAGGGTGTTACGCCTGTATACAATAATACTGTGAATGATCCAAATAGGTCTAAGAGTATGCAACTCAAAATAAACGCACCAAGTGATAATAGTTTGTGGAGTAACTATAATAATGATGCGACCTCACCATTTATATGGAGGTATTATGCAACAGAGGCTGATTATCTTGATTTTCTCAAGACGCTGGCCTTAACAAGCAATACCCACGTTACCATCGATGAAGATGCCACCGTCTATGGCTCTGTCTTTGGCGGCGGCGAGAGAGGTGTGACCTTGGGTGGTGTGGATGTCAACATCACCGGCGGCACCGTAAACGAAGATGTCTATGGTGGCGGTTCTTTGGCAGATTCTAACGTTGCCATGTGGAATTCCGAGCTTAATCAACGGGTGACTTGGGTTGCTCTTCCTGAACTAATAGCAGGAACGTCTGCAACAGGATATTATACTGCAGAGTCGGCTGATGCACTAATCACTGATCCCGATGCTGTGGTACAATCCAATACCATCTATTATGCCAATTACAAAACCAACGTCAACCTTACGGGTGGGACGGTAGAAGGCAATGTCTTTGGCGGTGGACTTGGACAGTTGGAAAAGGCTGCAGTAAACTATACAGAAGAAGAAGCTGTAGCTTATAATACTGAACATAGCCTTACTGAAGATGATGCTGATTATAAGACAACAGCAAGTGTAAAAGTCGCGGCTCAGTCTGCTGTCGCGGCCAAGGTCTATGGCAACGTGTCAGTGAAGCTGAACGAACCGACAACATCAGGACAAACCACCACATACGGCAACTGCGAAGTGAAGGGTACCATCTTCGGCTGTAACAACCTGAATGGTAGCCCGCAGGCTGGAGTCGATGTCCACATCTATAAGACGGTTAAGAAGAACGACTCGGGAACTGTAATTGCCAAGCCTGCTAAGAATACCAACAACTACGAGGTGACTGCCGTCTACGGTGGTGGCAACTTGGCGGCCTATTACCCAGATGACGAGACAGTCAGAGAGGCGGAGACGACCAAGGCCTACGTCACCATCGACGGTTGCGAACTGACCAGTATCGGAAGTGTCTATGGCGGCGGTAATGCTGCCTCAGTGCCTGCCACGGAAGTTGTCGTCAATGGCACCTACGAGATTGGTGAGGTGTTCGGTGGCGGTAATGGAAATGATGATGTGTCTTACGACGGCGTAACATACGTAACCAACCCCGGTGCCAATGTGGGTTATTTGGCTTATACCGATGATAGCGATAAGGCAAGTAAGGTATATGGTATCGGTAAGTCTCATGCCACTATCTATGGCGGTACGGTGCATACTGTGTATGGCGGATCGAACCTAAGAGGTAATGTGCGCGTGGAGTCTCGTACTACGCTGGAAGAAGTTGGTGAATGTGATTTCGCTGTTGGAGATGCATACGGTGGCGGTAATAATGCCGATCAGGATGGTGATGCCGTACTGGAAGCAGGGTGTATCCAAGGTCTGGATATTGCATACGGTGGTGCTTCTAACGCTGATGTTAATGGTGATGTTAAACTCAATATCACCAATGGAACCTATGGCCGGGTGTTTGGCGGCAATAATCTTGGTGGTGTCATCAGGGGAACCATAACAGTGAACATAGAGGAGACTGGCTGCCGTCCTATCGTCATCGGCCAACTCTATGGTGGTGGTAACTTGGCGTCATATACTGTGGAGAATATTAGCAGGTCAAGGGAAGATCTTAACTTTACTGACCCAACAGCAGAAAATTACTATAAGAACTTCCCCAAGGTCAACGTAAAGTCGTTCACCAGCATTGGAACCATATTTGGCGGAGGATTTGGTATTCCTGCCGAGTTAGTGGGCAATCCACAGGTAAATGTCAATGTTTATGAGGGTAAATATTATAATACCTTCAAGGGCAATGAAAATGTTATCAATGAAAATGCTAAAGTTGTAGGGACGAGCGTGAAGTATTCTGGTACGGGCTATGACTCAGGTTATCCTATTCCTTACCATAAGAAGGGGGCCATCGGAGCCATCAATGATGTTTTCGGCGGTGGTAATCTTGCTAAGGTGATTGGTAACCCGACAGTGAACATCGGAACAGAGGCTGGTGAGGAAGTTTACGTAGCTGTGGAAGTCAAAGAGGGTGAAGAATTAAAAGGTTATTGCACTCGCACCGGTGAAGGCACGACAGAGAGTCCTTACCAATATTCTGAACTGACTGAGGGTACTGCCCCAAATACTGCGACCTATTATCTGAAGACTGTCAAAGCAGTCGATATTCGCGGTAATGTCTTCGGCGGCGGCAACAATGCTGAGGTAGAGGGTGATACGAACGTCGTCATAGGAAGAAAGAAGATAACGACTCCGTAATTCGATGATTATGAGAAGACTACTGATAATACTGTTAATGGCGATGCTGACCGTGCCTGGGATGGCCCAGACGGTCAGCACTTCGCAGGATATGTTACAGTGGCATCCCTGGAAGGGGAAGCGCGTGGCGTATTTCGGGGATTCGATCACGGATCCGAGAAACAGGGGTTCGAAGAAGAAGTACTGGGGCTTTTTGCAGGACTGGCTCGGTATCACGCCGTATGTCTACGGGGTGAGCGGACGGCAGTGGGACGATATTCCCCGGCAGGCGCAGAAACTGCAGGAGGAGCACGGCGACAGCGTGGATGCAATACTCATCTTCATGGGTACGAATGACTATAACGCGGGCATTCCCATTGGCGAGTGGTTCGTGGAGAAGGAAGAACAGGTGATGGCGGGCATTCATGAACAGAAGCATCTGGTAGATCGCCGTCATCGCTATCCCGTGATGAGCGACTCGACGTATCGGGGACGTATCAACAAGGCTCTGGACTGCGTGAAGCGGATGTATCCCCGGAAGCAGATCGTGCTGCTGACACCGATACACCGGGCGGAGTTTTATGCCAACGAGAAGAACTGGCAGCCGAGGGAAGACTATACCAACAAGTGCGGCGAATATATCGATGCCTACGTGGAGTCGGTGAAGGAGGCGGGAAATCTGTGGGCTGTGCCCGTGATAGACCTGAACGCCCTCTGCGGACTTTATCCGCTGATGGACGAGATGGCACAATACTTCAAGAGTGCGGAGAACGACCGCCTGCACCCCAACGACGAGGGGCACCGGAGGATGGCACTGACGCTGATGTGTCAGCTGGCGACCATGCCTATTTTCTGACGTAGTCGACGAAAGAGTAGGGGAAGTCGTGACGATCATCTGTGGGATGGTCCTCACGGCTTTCTTCTTGCCAGTCGTCTTCGTAAGACGGGAAGAAGGTGTCGGCCTCGGCGGGGGTGTCGTCGATCTCTGTGAGACAGAGGCGGTCGGCAATGGGCAGGGCCTGACGATAGACCGAGGCTCCGCCGATGATATAGATGTCTTCGTCGGGGGCGCAGTGCTTCAGGGCTTCTTCCAAAGAGGGATAGACATCACAGCCAGGGATAGTTCTGGCGCTGCGGGAGAGAACGATGTTACGACGGTTGGGCAGGGCTCCCTTGGGCAGGGAGAGGAAAGTGTTCCGGCCCATGATGATGGTATGGCCTGTGGTGAGGGCCTTGAAACGCTTCAGGTCGTTCGGGAGCCAGTAGATCAGCTTGTTCTTAAAGCCGATGGCCCGATTTCTCGCGACTGCTGCTATGATAGTTACCATACTTTTATATTTTTACGACAACTATAACAACTAAAACAACATCTTTCTTTTTGTAACTGATAAAAAGTTGTCTAAGTTGTCCAAGTTGTCGTTATTATTATTCTGTTGTTTTTTTATTAAACACTTACTTCAGCTTTGATGTGGGGATGGGGATCGTAGCCGACGAGTTCGAAGTCCTCGTACTGGAAATCGAAGAGTGACTTGACATCGGGGTTGATCTTCATGGTGGGCAGGGGCCGGGGCTCACGGGTGAGCTGGAGACGGGCCTGCTCGATGTGATTCAGATAGAGGTGGGTGTCGCCTGTGGTGTGGATGAAGTCGCCTGGCTTGTAGCCCGTCACCTGTGCCATCATCTGGAGCAACAGGGCGTAGGAGGCGATGTTGAAGGGTACGCCGAGGAAGGTGTCGGCAGAGCGCTGGTAGAGCTGGAGCGACAGACGGTCGCCAGCCACATAGAACTGGAAGATGGTGTGACACGGAGGCAGGGCCATCTGGTTTACCTCGGCCACGTTCCAGGCAGAGACAATCATCCGGCGGGAGTTGGGGTTGTTCTTCAACTGGTCGAGCACGTACTGAATCTGGTCGATGGTGCCGCCGTTGTAGTCGGGCCACGAACGCCACTGGTGACCATAGACGGGACCCAGTTCGCCGTTCTCATCGGCCCACTCGTTCCAGATGCGTACGCCGTGCTCCTGAAGGTATTTCACGTTGGTGTCGCCCTTGAGGAACCAGAGCAGTTCGTAGATGATCGATTTCAGGTGGAGTTTCTTCGTGGTCAGCAGGGGGAACCCGTCGTCGAGGTTGTAGCGCGACTGGGTGCCGAAGATGCTAATGGTGCCTGTGCCCGTACGGTCACCTTTCTCGGTGCCTTCGGTCAGGATGCGATTGAGGATGTCTAAATACTGTTTCATTTACTTTGAGCTTTGAGCTTTGAACTTTGAGCTTTGAACTTTGAGCTTTGAACTTTGAACTTTGAGCTTTGAACTTTATGATTACTTGATGTCGAGAATGTGCGGTGTTTCGGGGGGGAGGTGGGTGGTCTTGATGCGCCAGGGCTTCGGATAGAGGTTGTTGGCGCGGTTGCCGATGTTCTTCACAGGACCGAGGGGATATCCCTTGTAGGTGACGGTGATGATGCCCTTCGGGGTGTCGGGGGGTAGGATGAGAGCCTCGCCGCGGAGATATTTTAGCGCTTCGTGATAAGGAAGGTCTGTCTGAGGATAGTCGCCTTCGGGCAGATCGGACGTGAGACGTTTCAGAGCAGAGGGCAACACAGAGGGGACAGTCCCTGTGCGATTCAGTCGCTGGCGCTCCTTACTCACACAAGGGACAGTCCCCCTGTGTTGAAGCACCGCCATAAAGAGACCTTCGCCACGGGTGAAACCGGGGATGAAGCGGCAGACGGGGGCGTCGAAGCCGGGGAGGAGGGAGCCGGTGATGTTCCATGAGGGGTCGGTGGGAATAGTGACGGGTTCGGCATCCAACTCCTCCATCATCCAGCGCACGTTCTCCTCATTCTCTTTTATATTAAAGGTACACGTACTATATATTATAATACCACCTGGATTCAGGCATTCCCAGGCATCGGTCACAATCTCACGCTGCAGTCGCCAGCACTTCTCTACGTTCTGCAGACTCCACTCGCTGATGGCGTTCGGGTCCTTACGGAACATTCCCTCGCCAGAACAGGGCACGTCGCAGAGGATGATGTCGAACTTCGCCTTTGCCTTACGGAAGTCGCGGGGGTAGTTGTTCGTGACGGTGCAATTGGGCCAGCCCCATTTCGTGATGTTCTCCAATAGAATCTGTGCCCTTGTGGGGACGGGCTCGTTGCTGACGAGGGCGCTTCCTTCAGGCAGGACGCTGATGGCGGCGGTTGACTTGCCACCGGGGGCAGCGCAGAGGTCGAGGGCGTGAAGTGAAGAGTGAAGAGTGAAGAGTGAAAAATTAGCTACCGCTCGGAGGACGTGGGTGATGAACATCGAGGAGGCTTCCTGGACGTAGTAGCAGCCGGCGTGGAAGAGCGGGTCGAAGGTGAACTGAGGGCGGCCCTCGAGGTAGTAACCCTCCGGACACCAGGGCACTTTATCAAATTGAGAATTGAGAATTGAGAATTGAGAATTATGATTACCTCCTTCCATTTTACTCGGATTGAGGCGTATGCTGACAGGAGCCTCTTCTTCGAAGGCTCCCATGAAGTGGTTGAAGCGCTCTTCGCCCATCACCAACCTCGTTTCACGGATGAAATCTTCCGGTAATTGCATGATTTCTGCGCAAAATTAAGAAAAAAGCCACAGATAACAGAGATTTTCAAAGATTATTTGATATCTTTGCAACTTATTTATGATTTCTTACGTCAAACAGGTGTAGAAATTCAAAAAACAATACAGATATGAAACAGTTATTAATCTCAATCGCAATGGTGCTCACACTCAGCATGAATGCCGAGGCGTCAGCACAGAAACACCGTCATTCGCCACGTACGGAGCAGGTGGATTCTTCTAAGAGCAAGAAGGACGCAATCGAGGCCTTTTCTGACACTACCGCCGAAGATGCAGAAGACGACAAGTACATCTCCTATCGCAGGAGAACCTCCTATTCGGGCAGTGACGCAGAAGATGTGAAGCAAATGTTCGAGGGCGTCAGCAGTATGGTTGGTTCCGGCATGATCATCGGTATCGTGGCAATCGTCATCATCTTCCTCGTAGCTCCGCTGCTGATCATCGCCACGATCTTCTATTTTGTGAACAAGAACCGTAGGGAGCGCTACAAGCTGGCTCAGATGGCCATACAGAACGGACAGCAGATTCCGGATGACATACTGAAGGAAAAAGAGGATGACTGGGACAAGAACGACTACCAGAGTGGCATGCGTCAGATATTCCTCGGTGTGGGTCTGGCCATCTTCCTCGGCATCGTGGCTGGAAAGATTGGCTTCGGAATCGGTGCACTCGTATTCTTCATCGGTCTGGGTAAGGTGTTCATCGCCAGACGGTCAGACCAACCGAGAAACGACTCTATGTGTGATAATAATTTGAACAACAACAGTAACAATTCAAACCATTCAGAACTATGAACAAGAGATTAATGCGCTCTAACGACAGAGTGTTCGCAGGTGTCTGCGGCGGACTTGCAGAGTATTTCGATTTTGATCCCGTTATGGTGCGTATAGCATATGCTTTCCTCACACTCTTTACAGCTTTCTGTGGACTGATCTTCTACATCGTGCTGTGGATCGTGATGCCGGAGAGGAATCTGCTGGAAAGGTAAAAAGTAAAAAGGGGTGGCAGAGTTCAGTGACATAGCACTCGTGACGCAGGTGGCGGTATTCCATAACAAGAAGGCGTTTGACCAACTTGTCAGGAAGTATCAGTCACCTGTGCGCCGGTTCTTCCTGAACCAGACGATGGGCGACGAGCAACTGAGTGACGATCTGGCACAGGAGACCTTCATCAAGGCCTATGTGAACATCACGAAGTTCCGTGGGATGTCGAGCTTCTCCACCTGGCTGATGCGTATTGCATACAATGTTTTCTATGACAGTGTGCGGGCCCGGAAGCAGACGGATGACATCGACGCTTCCGCTGCCGTCAGGATGTCATCACCGTCGGTCGACTCTAACCTGAAGATGGATGTCTATGCGGCACTTGCCCTCTTGAAGCCTAGCGAACGGACATGTGTCACGCTGCAACTTATCGACGGCTATCCTATCGAGCAGATCAGCAAGATTACAGGTATTCCTGAGAACACCATCAAGTCGCACCTGAAGAGAGGAAAAGAAAAAATGGCTAACTATTTAAAAGAAAACGGATATGACCGATAAAGACAATATCATGATAGAGGATTTCTTCAAGCAGGCTGCCCAGCAGCAGATTGAAGACAACGGCTTCACCGAAAAGGTGATGGCCCGGATCGCTGAGCGGGAACTGCAACCGTCGGCTGTCAATCGCAGGTTATCGCTACTCTGGACGTTGTTCTGCGTGGCAGTGGCTCTTGCTCTGTTCTTCGTCTTTGGCGGATGGGAGAGCCTGAAGGCGAGCATCATGGTGCTGGTGTCGACAGCCCTTACGAGTCTTGAGGTGCTGCTTACCACAGCTCCGACGGCTGATCTGAATCTGAATCCTGTCGTGGCTCTTTTGGTTGTGGCTTTTGTATTAGTTTACCTTCCGTATCGAACAGCCCATAAGTTGTCCTCAATACTATAAACTCAGTGCGACGGTTCAACTGGTTGCACTGTTCCTGCTGTTCCTCGGGAAGCTTGGTGATGTATTCTTCTGTCAGCACATCACCCTCCTTGAGGAACGCATATCTTTCTGCCACCTTACGTTTGATGGTCTTGGGCTTGCCTTCACCATAGCCCTTTGGGGTAAGACGGTCTGAAGGGACGCCATGTTCAATCAGATAGCTCACCACACTCTCGGCACGTCGCTGGGAGAGTCCCTCGTTGTACTGGTCGGAACCTTTATAGTCGGTGTGTGAGGAGAGTTCGATGGTGATGTTAGGATTCTCGTTCATCATCACCACCAGCTTGTCGAGGGCGGCGGCTGACTCCGGACGGAGCGTGGCCTTGTCGAAGTCGAAGAAGATGTTCTCGATCAGTACGGGTGCAGAGATGTTGGCCAAGGGGAACTGTAGCACGTATTCTTCTGACTTGGTGACAGGCTCAGCACGCAGTTGTTCCTGATGATTCAGGAATCCCTTGCAGGTGGCGAGAAACACGTAGTCAACGCCGGGCTTGATCTCCTGAGTGAAGGAACCGTCGCCCCTGACGCTCAGTTTCAGGTTCGTACCGTCGTTACCTACCATATACACCTGTGCCGCAGGCAGTTCGTAGCCGTCCTGTTCGTAAACCCAACCCCTTACCGTCTGAACGATCTCAGGGTTATAGAAGCTATAGATGTGGTCATAGCCTTTTGTGTCGCCACGGTTGGAACAGAAATAGCCTTGGTTACGCTTTCCCTCGAAGGTCATTCCGAAGTCGTCGCCCTGGGAGTTCAGCGGAACGCCGGGGTGCTCTATTTTTAACGACAACTCAGACAACTTGGACAACTTTTTCTCCTCGCCACTGGCGAGAGTCCCTCCGCCAAAGGCGGATAGAGTTGTTTTGGTTGTTTCAGTTGTCGTTAATAAATCTTTGTTGTTGGGTTTGGCAATGAAAATATCAAGTCCACCGAGACCGGGATGACCGTCGGAAGAGAAATAGAGGTCGCCATTGGGACGGAATGTCGGGAACATCTCGTCGCCAGGGGTGTTGATGGGCTCGCCAAGGTTCTCTATGCTGCCCGGCTGGTTGTTGCTGAGCAGGCGACAGCGCCAGATGTCAAATCCTCCCATACCGCCAGGCATGTCACTGACGAAATAGAGCCATTCACCGTCGGGAGAGACCGCAGGATGGGCAAAACTCGAGAGGGTGTCTTTAGAGAGGATCAGTTCCACAGGCTTGCTCCATGCGGCATCACTGCGGTTGGACACGGCGATGGTGGCATATCGAGGATAGTTGGGGTCGGTCTTGCACTGTGTCAGATACATCGTCTTCCCGTCAGGCGAGAAGCAGCACGCCCCTTCGTCGAGGACGGAGTTCAGTTCTGAGTCGATGGTCTGAGGCTTACCCCATTTGCCTTTGTCATCCTTCTGTGCCCAGAAGATGTCGGCATTCTTCGAGCCGGTGATGCCGCTGTATTCGTCACCCTGTGCCTGATTACGGGTGGAGGAGAAAAAGAGCTGGTCGTTATCCTCGCCGTTGAGCATAGGGGAGTATTCGGCACGGCGCGAGTTGAAGAGATCCATGCGCTTCACGGTGTATGCCGAGCCATCCTTCTTCCATTGCGGTGCCTGTCGTGCAGCCGTCAGACTGTTTTTCGCAATCTGCCGATGGGGATCATCTATGGGCAGTGAGTCGATAGCCATTTGGAACTGCTTCTCCGCCTCGCGGTAGTTGCCGTTTCTCATCTGCAGCTGGCCGAGGTAGAAATGGGTCAGCGAGTCATCCTGTTTGTAGCGAACAGCATTCTGATAGGCGGTGATAGCCTTGCTGGTGAAATGTATGCGACGGTAACAGTCGGCCACTTTCAGTGCACGCTGTCCTTTCAAGGCCCTCTGTTTGTTTGGCGTCTGGGTGTAGGCCTTCTTGTATTGTACGGCGGCATCGTAGTACTCTCCCAGTGCGTAGAACTTGTCACCTTTCTTCATAGCCTGATCAGCCCCACAGCTGATGAGCAGCAGGGCCGAAATGGCAATCGTTATGATGGCGTGTAGTCTTCGCATACCTTATTAATAACGATATGCTTTCCGTTTTATTGCTTTTTGGGTGGTGACTTTAGTTTTTTCAGTTCTGCGTCAGTGAGTACGGTCACCCTTCGGTTACTTGTGTCACTCATCACCTCCTGCACGATGCTGGCCACCTGTTGCTTCAGTTCCTCGATGAACTGTCCGGCGTCGTACTTCTGGTGCTCTATATCGCGCAGTTTCTTTTCCCAGATACCCGTCAGTTCACAACTCTTCAGCAGTTCCTCGCGGATGAGGTCGATCAGTTCGATGCCTGTCGGAGTGGCGATGAGGCGTTTGCGGTCGCGTTTGATATAATGGCGCTTGAAGAGTGTCTCAATGATACTGGCGCGACTTGAAGGACGGCCGATGCCGTTTTCCTTCATGGCGGCACGGAGGGTCTCGTCCTCCACGAACTTGCCTGCCGTCTCCATGGCACGGAGCAGAGAGGCCTCATTGTAATAGGGTGGGGGTGTGGTCCATTTCTCTGTCAGCGTCGGCTTGTGGTCGCCCGATTCCCCTTTGACAAAAGTGGGCAGGGTGCGCTCCTCATCGTCCTCTTTCTTCTGCTCGTCTTCATCGGCCTTGGGTTTCTCCTTGCCTAATACGATGCGCCAGCCTGGATCGATGATCTCCTTGCCGGTTACCTTGAATTCTATGCTAGTCTCGCTAGTCGGACTAGTTTTGCTAGTTTTGCTAGTTTGACTAGTGTTGCTAGTTTGACTAGGATTACTAGTGACTTCTCCCAACACGGTTGTTGTGGAGAATCTGCAGTCGGGGAGGAAGACTGCGATGAAGCGGCGTGCTACGAGATCGAAAACGTTTCGCTCGGCATCGCTGAGGTTCTGGGGGATGACACCTGTAGGGATGATGGCGTGGTGGTCGGTCACCTTAGAGGTGTCGAAGACGCGCTTGGTCTTTTTCAACGGCTTGCCGCCGATGGGTTTTATCAGTTCGGCGTAGGGGGCTATTCCTCCGAACTTTATCTGGTACAGGCCGTTCATCGTCTGCGGACACTTGGGATAGATGTCGTCAGAGAGGTATTGCGTGTCCACACGGGGATAGGTGGTGAACTTCTTCTCATAGAGGCTCTGTATCAGGTTCAGCGTCATCTCTGCGGAATAGTTGAACTTGCGGTTACAGTCCACCTGTAGGGATGTGAGGTCGTAGAGCATGGGTGGCTGTTCCTTGCCCTCCTTTTTCTCAACCTTTGTCACTGTGAAGGGCTTGCCTTCGATGAGGGCAAAGGCTTTTTCGCCCTCTTCCTTCGAGGTGAATTTCCCTTTAGTGGCCGTGAATGTCGTATCGCGATAGACAGTCGCCAATACCCAATAAGGTTCGGGTTTGAAGTTCTCAATCTCTTTCTGACGATTTACGATGAGGGCGAGGGTAGGGGTCTGCACACGACCGATGGAGAGCACCTGACGGTTCTGGCCGTACTTCAGCGTGTAGAGTCGTGTGGCGTTCATGCCCAGAAGCCAGTCGCCGATGGCACGGGAGAGACCAGCCAGGTAGAGCGGCTGATAGTCGTTCTGATCTTTCAGCGAGGCAAAGCCCTCGCGGATGGCCTCGTCGGTCATCGACGATATCCATAAGCGCTTCACTGGACACTTTGCCTGTGCTTTCTGCATCACCCAGCGCTGGATGAGCTCACCCTCCTGTCCGGCGTCACCGCAGTTCACGATGCCGTCGGCCGACTGCATCAGTCGTTCGATGATGGCAAACTGTTTCTTGATGCCGTTGTCCTCGATGAGTTTGATGCCGAAGCGAGGCGGCACCATCGGCAACTGCGTCAGTGCCCACGGCTTCCAGGCCGGCGTGTAGTCGCCAGGCTCCTTCAGGGTACACAGATGACCAAACGTCCAGGTCACCTGATAACCGTTTCCTTCCATATACCCATCGTGTGAACTCGTCGCCCCGATAATCCGTGCGATATCCCTTGCCACACTGGGCTTCTCTGCTATGCAGACAATCATGCGTTCTTAATGGTTTGTTGTTTGTTTTGATACACTTGTCGGTAATTCCGTGCAAAAATACAAAAAAAACTTTATTCACAATTAATATTTCACAATTATTTCGTTCTTTTGCCATCTAAATTCGTATCTTTGCAAACTGAAAAATGATTAGGTATATGTGTAATATGATAGGAATGCGGTGGTGGAACAGGATTCTGTCGCTGGTTTTTATGATACAATTCTCACTGCTTACGACAGCGGCAAAGACGAAGATCATGGTGATTTCCGATCCGCATGTGATGGGCCCCGGACTGCTTATCTCAGAAGGTGAGGCATGGTATAATGCCATCAAGTTCGATAGGAAACTGAACGAATATAGCCGTATGATCTTCGACGAGGTCATTGCGACTGCCATGCGGGAGAAACCCGATTTGTTTCTGATCTCCGGCGACCTGACCAAGGACGGTGAGTTGCTCAGTCATCAGTATGTGGTCAAGAAACTGACGGAGCTGAAAGATGCTGGCATCAAGGCACTTGTGATACCTGGCAATCACGATATGGGCACGTTGGATGCCTACTATTTCGATGATACGGAGTTGTACGACGCAGAGGTCATCACTACAAGCCAGTTTGCAGAAATGTATAAGGACTTCGGATATGGTCAGGATGTACAGCGGGAGAGTTCAACGCTGACATGGTGTTGCGAGCCTGTGGACGGACTGGTGATTATCGGTATTGACACTGGCCACGACAACGATCCTTTGAACGGTGTGATTTCGGATACAACACTCGGCTGGGTGAGTGAACGTGCCAGAGAAGCCACTGTTGCAGGCAAAATAGTGATTGTGATGATGCACCACACACTAATCCCGCATGTCACCAATGCTGATAAATTCAGTTCTTCCTACGTCGTAAAAATGGGCATGAAGAATTATGAAGGTATCTACTTCTACCATAGTTATAGTTATATACGCAACAGCCTGGCTAATGCAGGAGTGCCCGTCGTGCTTTCCGGACATGTGCACGCCTCTGATATTGCAAAGGATGCCAATGGCGACATGACACGCACCATCCATGACATCTGTACCGCCACCTGTGCCGCCTATCCTAACCCATACCGCATTTTAACCATCAATGACGATGATGCCACTTTGCACATACAGACACGTTATATTACGGAACTGCCGGGGGTGGACAATTTCGCTGCTATATCAGAGGAAAAGATGAAGGAAGGGCTGATGAACCTCGTTTATGACAGAACTCACAATAAAGAGGTGGCGGAACTGTTTGCGGATATCTTCAAGGTTCATGTGGCTGGCAATGAACCTGTGAACCCCAGAAAGCAGGAGTTCTTGGATATATATGAGGATTATCTGCCCTGGATGAAAGAAGATGCGCAGATTAATGCATTCCTTGATGCCTATGAGGTGACGTTCGACGAACTGTCGCAGATGGTTAACAGTATGTTGGAAGATAAGAGCAATTATGGCAATCCTGAAAGGGAAAGCATTGCTGATGACCTCAATACCACCATTCCCCTCAATGGCGACGGATGGACGGGAATCATTAGACAGAAGGCAGAAGAGAGTAGGTCGGACTCGGGGTGGTACACGCTGCAGGGGGTGCGTATCAAGGAGCCGCAACAGAAAGGACTATTTATTCATAATGGTCGCCTTGTTGTCAATCATTAGCCCGTAATCTCTTACAATCTGATAAGATTTGTTGCAGATTTCTTTCTTTTTATTCGTTTGTTTGTGGAATTTGTTGTAATTTTGCGCCCGCAAGAACTGAATTAATTCACAAACAATGAAGAAATGAAACGTAAAACTTGCAAAGTGAGGACACTGGCGGTGATGCTGGCAGTGTTCAGTAGTGTTGCCGCTATGGGGCAACAGCTACAGAGTAGTGAACCAGACTGGTTGAAGGATTTCACGAGTCGTATCACATTCAACGGTTATGCCCAGGGAGGCTGGTCTTATCAGAATCCCGACGGAAAAGCAACCAACAGTTACAACCTTAAACGCACGCTGCTATGGGCTAAAGCACGTATCACTGACCGCTGGTCGTTTATGTTTATGCACGACTTCTCAAGCGTGGTTCAGGAATTCTACACCGACTACAGACTCTCGAAGAACAATGAGATGACTGTCCGTCTGGGACAGTTCAAACACTCCTATTCGATGGAGAACCCAATGTCGCCGACCCAGTTGGAACTGATCGACGTCTATTCGCAGGCCGTGCTTTATCTGGCCGGTGAGGGGCCCGACCCATTGAACGGCGTGAACTATGGCCGTGACATGGGTCTGGAGGTCTATGGTGACCTGGCAAATGGACTGATTCACTACGAGTTGGCTTTGATGAGCGGACAAGGTATCAACCGCAAAGACCTTAACAATCAGAAAGACTTTATCGCTAAACTGGAGCTGCGTCCCTTCGACGGCTTCCGCATCGTGGGTTCTGGCTATCTGGGCACTGGCTGTGCCGTGGGTACGGCCGCATGGAACCCTGACATTCAGGTAGGCGACAACTATAAACGCAACCGCTATTCGGTGGGTGCCGAGTATAAGACGGCTCCCTATACGGGGAGTAAATATAAGGAGGCCCGTCCTGCCAGTGTACGTGCCGAGTGGCTCGGAGGAAAAGACGGTGAGGTAGGCAGTATGGGTGGTTATGTGACATCGGCCATTCCTCTGGTGGATGCCCTCGACCTCGTGGCAAGTGCGGAGACCTTTGACCGTAATACGACTGTGGACGGCTGGGATCAGACGAACCTGACCATCGGCCTGCAGTACTGGTTCTATAAGAAATGTCGTCTGCAGCTGCAGTACACCCGTTGTCTGCTTGGCGACAACCTCGGCAAAGACTACAATTGGCTTCAGGGACAAGTACAAGTGGCGTTTTAATGAAATCGGGATATCGTAATAACGTGATATCGTAATAACGGAATATCGGAATAACGTAATATCGAAATGATCTTAAAAGTTCTTCTGACCATCATTTTCCTGGTCGTGATGGTAGGTGTGGGGTTGTATTCCCGTAAACAGGCCAGTAGTGTTGACGGTTTCGTTTTGGGTGGTCGTGCTGTCGGTCCGTGGCTGACGGCCTTCGCCTTCGGAACAAGTTATTTCTCGGCTGTGGTCTTTGTGGGCTACGCCGGACAGTTCGGTTGGAAATATGGTATGTCGTCCGCATGGATCGGTATCGGCAATGCTATCATCGGTTCTCTTTTGGCATGGATTATCCTTGGCCGTCGTACGAAGTTGATGACACAGCACATCGAGAGTCGTACGATGCCCGACTTCTTCGGAACCCGTTTCAACGATCAGGGGTTGCGTGTGGTTGCCTCTATCATCGCCTTCGTCTTTCTGATTCCCTATACCGCAGGTGTGTATAGTGGTATTTCACGACTCTTCGAGATGGGCTTCGAGATTCCCTATGAGTACTGCGTGGTGATTATGTCGATCCTGACGGCCGTCTATGTGATTATCGGCGGCTATAAGGCTACGGCCATGAACGACTTTATCCAGGGTATTATCATGCTCTTCGGCATCGTGGCCGTCATCCTCGCTGTGCTGAATGCCCAGGGTGGTCTGGCCGCCGCAGTGGATAAGTTGGCAGTGATCCCTTCTGATGCAGATCCGTCTGTGAATGGCGGTTTTGCCTCGTTGTTCGGTCCTGATCCCTGGGGACTGCTGGGCGTGGTCATCCTGACCTCACTCGGTACGATGGGACTGCCGCAGATGGTTGGTAAGTTCTACTCGATTACCGACGAGAGCGCCATCAAGCGTGGTACCGTCATCTCAACCATCTTCGCCTTCATCGTGGCTGGCGGCTGCTATTTCCTCGGCGGTTTCGGCCGTCTGTATGAGCCTGTGATTGGAGCCAATGGCAAGATAGCCTTCGACTCCATCGTGCCTGCCATGCTCGTCACATTGCCTGACGTACTGATCGCACTCGTGGTGCTTCTGGTGCTGAGTGCTTCGATGTCGACGCTGGCCTCACTGGTGCTGACCTCCAGTTCTACCATGACTCTCGACTTGATTTATCGCGACAAGAAGTCGTTGCCAGGTGAGGTGGAGGATGGTACCATCGATGACATTGTGGCAGAGAAGATTGAACGTCGTAAAGTGGTGGTGATGCGTGTGCTGATCATGTTCTTCATTGTCATCTCACTGCTCATCGCACTGAATCCCCCGACGTTCATTGCCCAGCTCATGGGTATCTCGTGGGGTGCTCTGGCTGGTGCTTTCCTCGCTCCGTTCATGCTGGGACTCTATTCTAAGAATGTCACGACGGCTTCTGTATGGGCTTGCTTCATCTGGGGTGTGGGACTGACCGTCATCAACATGCTGGTTGGTAACCCGATTAATCCGATCAACTGTGGTGCCATCGCCATGGTGGGTGGCTTCCCGGTGGTCTGGCTGGTGAGTCTCTTTACTAAGAAGTTGCCGAAGCAGACCGTAGACCAGATTTTCGAGTGTTATAAGTAGTTTGCAACCAAGTTGCACGTAATGTGCCGTACCTTTGCATCCGAAAAGTAATAAAAATGCAAAGATATGGCACATTTACATGAACATCATCACCACTGCGACACCTGTTCGCAAGAGCACCGTCACGAGCACCATCATGACCATGAGGCGCATGAACATCATCTCCATGAGCATTCGCTGAAGAAACAACTCTGGCTCATCATCGCCACCGTTGTCTTGCTCGTCATCGCCGTTCTCATTGAGCACAACTCTCAACTAACAAAGTGGCAACTGCTCCTTGTTTACCTTGTACCTTATTTATTAATTGGCCACGAGACATTGCATGAGGCCTGGGAAGGAATCACTCATGGTGATGCCTTCAATGAGCATTTCCTGATGTCAATAGCTACCATCGGTGCCCTCTGTATAGGCTTTCTGCCTGGCGCAGAGACAGAGTTTCCTGAGGCCGTCTTCGTGATGCTTTTCTTTCAGGTGGGAGAACTCTTTGAGGGTTATGCCGAAGGAAAGAGCCGTGACAGTATTGCCCATTTGATGGATATCAGACCAGATGTTGCGCATTTGGAAAGGAGTCAGGGAGACAAGGATACAGAGAGTCAGGACGTCGCTCCTGATCAAGTAACCGTCGGCTCTGTCATCGTGATCCGTCCTGGTGAGAAGGTGCCGCTGGATGGTGTGGTCATCGAGGGAACGACCTCGTTGAATACGGTGGCACTGACAGGTGAGACGATGCCTCGCGATGTCAATGTGGGCGATGAGGTCATTTCCGGCTGTGTCAACCAGTCTGGTGTTATCAGGGTGCGTACCACGAAAGCCTTTGGCGAGAGTACTGTCTCAAAGATCGTCAGTCTTGTGGAGCATGCAGGGGAGCATAAGTCGCAGAGCGAAGCCTTCATCACCCGCTTCGCCCGTGTCTATACGCCAGTCGTGGTGTTTATGGCTCTTGCGCTGGCCGTTATCCCAACGCTTTTTGGTGGTCATTTCGCAACATGGCTCTATCGGGCGTTGATGTTCCTCGTGGTCAGTTGTCCCTGTGCCTTGGTCATCAGTGTGCCGCTGACGTTCTTTGGCGGTATCGGAGGAGCCTCGCGTAAGGGAATTCTCATCAAGGGAGCCAACTATATGGACGTGCTGTCGAAGGTGTCTATGGTGGTATTTGACAAGACTGGTACGCTGACACACGGACAGTTCGCTGTGACGGCCGTACATCCTGATACTTGTGATGAGCATCAACTTCTTCATCTTGCTGCTCACGTAGAGCATTTCTCCACTCATCCGATAGGAGCCGCATTGCGGGATGCCTTCCCTGATGAGGCTACGGATGGTTGTGTGGTGAGCGATGTGGAGGAAATAGCCGGTCATGGTATCCGTGCAAAGGTCGGGCGCCAGATTGTATGTGTAGGCAACACGAAGATGATGGAAAGCATTGGCGCGAAGTGGCATGACTGTCATCATATCGGCACCATTATCCATGTGGCTATCGATGGCGAATATGCCGGGCATATCGTCATCAACGATAAGGTCAAGGACGACAGTTCAGAAGCCATTGCCAGTCTGAATGAACTTGGTGTCACCAGGACTGTTATGCTCACTGGCGACCGCAAGGAGGTGGCAGACCATGTGGCAAAGGAACTTGGTCTTTCTGAATACCACGCAGAACTGTTGCCGGCGGACAAAGTCAAGTATATTGACGATTTACAAAATTACGATTTACGATTGAATACTCCAGCAGCAGACTCCGTGCGCAGCCAAATCGTAAATCGTAAATCCGAAAATCGTAAATCTTCCGTTGCCTTCGTGGGCGACGGTATCAACGATGCTCCAGTGCTCGCCCGTGCCGACGTTGGCATAGCGATGGGAGGTCTGGGTAGTGATGCTGCCATAGAGGCTGCCGACGTGGTGCTGATGGATGACAAGCCCTCGAAGATAGCCCTCGCCATACGTATTGCCCGTCGTACATTGTCCATAGCCCGTCAGAATGTCTGGTTTGCCATTGGTGTGAAGGTAGCCGTACTCATCCTCGCATCCCTCGGTGTCGCTACGATGTGGATGGCTGTCTTTGCCGACGTCGGTGTCACCGTACTTGCAGTCCTGAATGCCATGCGCGCCCTGCGATAAACAAAGAAAACAGCAAAAAACTTTGTGGTCTTGAGAATTTGTTGTATCTTTGTCCGCACAATCGTGGATAAAAGGATATGAAAGCAAGAAAGACTCTTGTTTACACGCTGAAGGTGCTGGGTGTCGTAGCCGTCGTACTATTGTTGGCGACGATTATTATCAGTAACAGCAGCTATGTGCAGAATAAGATTATCGGATTGGCCACCGATGCCATCAAGAAGGAACTCAACGCAGAGGTACAAATAGGCCATGTCGATATCAATCTGTTGGGACAGCGTGCATCTATCAACGATGTTGTACTGAAGGATCAGCAAGGTCGCGACATGCTGAGAGTGAAGGAGATATGGGGAAACCTGCGTCTGCTGCCGCTCCTGCGTGGTAGGGTTGTGCTTAAGGAATTCAGCGTGAGCGATGTTGATGTGCTGGTCGTGCAGCCGGAAGAGGGACCTGCGAACTACCAGTTCATCCTCGATGCCACCAAGAAAGACAAGAAGAAAAAGAAAAGTACGACCTTTCAACTGGACTTGAGACATGCGCTTTTGAAACACCTTAACGTCAAGTATAACGATGAGCAATTCCAGCTTGAGCAGGCTATTTACAGTTTCTGGCGAGGGAAGCACAAGCTGACGGCCCATCATCTGCAGACGGATGTGACGAAACATATGAAGAAAGACACTATCGCCTGGCACTTTGATACAGGTATGGTGACAGCCACAATGGATGATGACGGAAAGAAGCGTGTGGACATAAAGGGCTTGAGGATCATCAGCGATAACCATAAGCCCCGTCGTAATACGAACAGGCCCCATCGTGGAGCCTACGACAGGGGGCATCTGGATGTTACTGCCGACATGAGCATCGACATACTGCACTACGGGAAAGACACGTTGAGCGCAAGTCTCGCCAAATGCTGTGTCAGTGATTCTGTGACGGGCATAGACTTTAAAGATGTGACGACCGATATTGCCGTCAGTGGCAAGCGAGTACATCTGTCAGACCTCATGATCCAGCAGGCATCCACAAAGATTACTGTACCCGAGGGAGAGATTGTGTTACCCGACAAGAAGAAGGGAACGTCATTGCAATATCGAGCCGACAGTATTACTGCCCGTGTCATGCTGAAGGATATCTCAAAGCCCTTCGCACCAGTGTTGAAGAAGTTCTCCATCCCATTGAACCTGAGGGTAAACCTTAGTGGGACTAATAAAGGGATGACTTTCCGGGGCATACATGTGAACACCGATGACAATAAGTTTGTTGTCAACGCTACAGGCATCATGCGCAATCTGGACAAAGGCCGTGATTTCACACTCCATTTCGACGTACACGACATGGTGGCCAAGCCTGGCATCAAGGATAAGATCATCAACCAGTTTACGGTGAAAAAGTACATGATGTATCAGGTCTATGCATTGGGCGTCATAAAGTATCATGGCAGTTTCGACATCCTTTGGCGAAAAGAACAGTTCAGGGGTGTACTCAATACGGAGAAGGGCGATATCGACTTTGATTTCCAACTTGATGGTAATACCCATTATCTGACGGGTAATGCCAATACCAACATGCTGAAACTGGGTGAACTCTTCGAACTGAAGAGAATCGGCAATATCGACTGTTCGGCTACCTTCAGCATCGACTATTCGAAGAAACGCACAGCGGAAATACGTAAGGAAAAGGGTGGAAAACTGCCTATTGGTAAGGTGACGGCAGACATTCGCAAGGTGGAATACAGGAAACTCCCGCTTAAGAACATCCTGGCCAACATCGATAGCGACGGTGCTGTGGCCGACGGCAATATCACGTTGAAAGGCAGTCTGACAGATCTCATGGTGGAATTCTCTTTCACTAATACCACCGAGATGCACAAAATGAAGGTAAAGCCCAAGCTTAAGTTCCGCAATATGTTTGCAGATTAAAGAGTAATCCCCCGTCCATACAGACGAGGGATTATTGTTAGTAGGCGTGGTCGGTTTTGATCTCCTCTTTGTCGAGTTTTTTCTTGTCGATGGCGCGCCAGGCATAAACGATATAGGCCAGGACGAAAGGCACGAGAAGAGACACGTAGAACATCGTGGTGAGCGTGAACTCACTCGAGCAGGAGTTCTGGATGGTCAGCGATGACTGGAGGTCGGCAGTGGAGGGATAATAGGCCGTGTTGTTCCAGGCCGAGCAGAGCAGCAGAGCGAGAACCGCAAGCACTGTGCCGATGCCGGCAGGCCAGATGCCGCCGTTGTAGTCTTTCTTCAGAATGGTTTTGCCGATGCCGAAGAGCACGAGCACTACACCAATCAGGAACACAATGAGCAGATACCACATCTCAATGAAATTGTTGAAATATTTGTATGGTTCCATATAGATACGTCCCATATCGTCGACGGCGTAGCCCTCCTTCAGCAGCAGATGGATGACATAGGCCACGAAGAACACGAGGAAGGGCACGGCTGAACCTATCAGACGGACACTGCCACGAGAGCGGATATCCTCGTCGTTCACATTGTTCATCACATAGAGGATTCCCAGCACGCGAGCCAGAAACACTACGGCAAAGCCTAAGACAAGCACCCAGGGGTTGAGCAGGGCGTCGAGTCCGTGGGACGCATTTGCCCAGCGGCTGATGACTGGTGTGAGGGCTGTGATGTCAACGAGGTTGTTCTTCTCTACGATGAAGTTGGAACCCTCGAAGAAGGTGGCTACGGCACCGCCCAGAAGCAGCGGCCCCACGATACCGTTCAGGGTAAGGAAGAACTGGAACGTCTTCGGCCCCAACAGGTTGCCGATTTTGTTCTGGAACTCATAGCTGACGGCCTGTAGCACAAATGTGAATAGAATGATCATCCAGAGCCAGTAGGCCCCGCCGAAACTCGTGGAGTAGAACAGTGGGAAGGAGGCGAAGAACGCTCCTCCGAAGGTGACGAGGGTGGTGAAGGTGAACTCCCATTTGCGACCTGTGGAGTTATAGACGAGTCTGCGTCCCTCTTCTGTATATCCCAGGGAACGGGCTACGGAGTTGGCTCCCTGAACAAACAACAGAAATACTAATAACGCTCCTAAAAGCGATACTATGAAGCACCAATAGTGCTGTAAGAATTCGTACGACATATTACTAATACTTTTTTATTACTTTTCTACAACGAATATCACGAATTTCACGAATTGGCTGCGCACAGTATTAGTTCGTTTAATTCGTTTTAATTCGTTGTTTAAAAATCATTCTCTGTCTGGACCTTTCTGGATTTGCTTCAATAGGATGCTAATCTCTACGGCGAGCATGGTGGAGAAGAGAATCAGGAAGAGGAAGAACGTGAGGGCTACGCTGCCTGAGTTCAGGTCGCTGACGGCCGCCCATGTGGGCAGCATGTCCTGAATGGTCCAGGGCTGGCGTCCGAACTCTGCCACAAGCCATCCGCACTCAGAGCCGATATAGGCCAGGGGAATCAGGATGATGGCCAGCCAGTAATGCCATGCGGGGAGGTTGGTGACGGCATAGCAGTCGGCCTCAGTCTCTGGCAGCAGTCCTACGGCAGCAAGCAGTCTGCGGGTGAACACAGATATGAACGGTATCCGATAGGTCAGTATCACAATCAGTAAGAAGAAGAGGATGAACAGACAGCCCAGTCCGACCATGATGCGGAAAGCCCAGAAGTTGACGGGGATGTAGGGCACGATGTCGTTCTTGTCCTTGATATAGCCGTAGCCGAAATACTTCATGTTCTCCTTTAGTACCTTCAGGTGGGCGGCTGCTGCCGATCCGTCATCACTGGAACCGAACTTGGCAGCCCTGTAGCCAGCCAGAGCCTCGATGGCTTTTTTGCCACGTTCAATCTTCTCATCGATGGGGGGCTCCACCTTGCCGTCGGGTGTGGTGTAACCGTTGAGGATATCATTGATACCAGGCACGTAGCCGTGGATGTCATTAGTGGCCATGAACGACAGGGCATAAGGCATCTCCAGCTTCAGGGGAGGCTCGGCCTCGTTCTGATAGTCAGGCTGGCAGAAGGGATTCACCCATGCCACGGCTGTCAGTCCGATGTCTGTACCACCATTATAGAGTGCTTCCATAGCGGCGAGTTTCATCGGCTGTACCTCGGCTACGTCTTGAGCTGATTTATGGCCTGTGGCCAAAGTTAGCAGACAGGCGATCAGTCCAACCATCGCACCGATCTTCATGCTTTCGATGGCGAGTTTCGTGTGGCGCTTCTTCAGCAGATACCAGCTGCACACACCTACACAGAAGATGGCACCGATAATCCAGGCCGAGGTGACGGTGTGGAAGAACTTCGATACGGCAAACGGCGAGAGGGCTACCTCCGCAAAACTGACCATCTCATTGCGCATGGTGCCAGGGTTGAACTCACAACCCACAGGATACTGCATCCAGGCGTTAGCCACCAGAATCCACCAAGCGGAGATGGTCGCACCTAAACCCGTCAGCCAGGTTGAGGCGAGGTGGAAACCAGGTGACACTTTTTTCCAGCCGAAGAACATCACGGCCACGAAGGTCGACTCCATAAAGAATGCCACGATACCCTCGACAGCCAACGGTGCTCCGAAGATATCCCCTACGAACCAGGAGTAATTGCTCCAGTTCGTACCAAACTCGAACTCGAGGATGATACCTGTGGCGACACCCATGGCGAAGTTCACTCCGAAGAGTTTCTGCCAGAACTTGGCGGCATCTTTCCAGAATTCGGCGACAGATTTGTCGCCGTTACCCTTGCTTATTGCTTTTAGGGTGCGATAATAATTCGTCTCTATAATGCCCATGATGACCGCCAGTCCGAGGGTCAGGGGCACGAAGAGCCAGTGATAGATTGCCGTGAGGGCGAACTGCGCTCTCGACCAGTCGATGGTTCCGGCATCAATGTTTAATAACAGATTTTGTAGCATAACGATTATATTTACGATTTAGGATTTTTCTGTTTACACGTTTATTCAGCAGCGCGTTGGGTGAGTTCTGTTGCCACGAAGCCCGCCTCGTCGCCTTCGGCATGTTGTTTCAGGAAGTTGGGGAAGAAGAATAGCTTCAGTACTACGAAGATGATGAATAGTTTGATGATGATAATTGTCCATAGTGTACGGCCAAGCCGCATCGAGCGGAAACCGTCGTAGTAAAGGTCAATGACCCTGTAGAAGAAACTGTTCTTTCGCATAGGCATCATCTTTAAAATAATGTTGCAAAAATATGATAAATCCACGAAACAACCAAACAATTTATTAAAATTGTTCTATTATTCGGTAAATATATTAAAATTTTCGATTGAGATAGGCTCGAAATTAGGATTATTCTTTGTTATTTGGTTAGAAATGCTTAATTTTGCACTCGATTTAAAGGAAACGATACGAATGAACAAGAAAATATTCACATTGTTGGCTATCCTGATTGCCGCTTTGGTGGCAGGATTGGTGTATCTCTTCCTAAGCCTTCAGCAACAGAAGCAGGAGAATCTGGACATGCAGGAACTGGCAGCCCTCGACAAGCAGGAAATGGAAAACGAATATGAGCGCTTCACCTTGCAATATAGCGAGATGAAGACTCAAATCAATAATGACTCTATCGTGGCCCAACTTACACGGGAGCAGTTGCGTACACAGCAGTTGCTCGAAGAACTGCGACAGGTGAAAGCCACTGATGCACGCGAAATCGCCCGATTGAAGAAGGAACTGGCCACGGTACGTGCCGTATTGCGCGAATATGTCATGCAGATCGACTCGCTGAACCGTCTCAATGAGAATCTGAAGCGCGAGAACACTCGTGTGAATGCTGAGCTGCAGGAACGTAACACTCAGATAGCTGGTCTGAGCAGTGAGAAGGCCTCTCTTTCTGAGAAGGTGGCCATAGCCGCACAGCTCGATGCGACAGGCATCCAGTTGCTGTTGCTCGACAAGAAAGACCGGGTGCTGAAGAAACAGAGGGTGAAGGACTGCATGAAGATGCAGGTCAACTTCACCATCACCCGTAATGTGACAGCCTCCAACGGCAACCGTGATATCTACGTGCGTATCCAGAACCCTGGTGGTAATGTGCTTGGCGGAGGTGGTACCTTTTCTTACGAGAATCGTCAGCTGGAGTGTTCTATGAAGAAGGTCATCGAATACACGGGTGAAGAAACGCCAGTGACACTCTATTGGCCTGTCACCCAATCACTGGAGGCCGGACAGTATCGTGTGTCCATCTTTGCCGACGGCAACATGATTGGTTCACGGACATTCAATTATGAGAAATAAACGACCATAATACTAATTAATATAGGTGTATGATAAAGAAAATTTGTGTTGTATTGCTTTTGGGAACGACGTTGCCTGTGGGTGCTCAGCGGTTGCTGACGCTCGACAGCTGCCGACAGATGGCCTTGCGCAATAACAAGCAGATCCGCATCTCGAAGGTTAAGCAGGAGGTGGCAGAGAATGTGCGCCGTTCTGCGCGCACCAAGTATCTGCCGCATATCAGCGCCGTCGGTGCCTACGAGCACACGAGCAAGGAGATCTCAATCCTCAACGAGAGTCAGAAGACGGCCTTGGGAAATATCGGTACCAGCCTTGTGGGTGGTGTGCAGGAGGGCCTAAGCAACGTCACCTCGCAGTTGCCCATGCAGAACATCGCCGGGCTGCTGGGGACTATGGGTATCTCTATGGAGGGTATCCAGACACTGATGAACCAGAGTCTCACTCAGACGGCAGGTCAGTTAAACGAGAAAGGCCAGAATATTGTCGATGCCTTCCGCACAGACACCCGAAATATTTGGGCTGGTTCTGTGATGCTGCTCCAACCAGTGTTCCTCGGTGGTGCCATCATCGCCATGAACAAGATGGCTGATATTACTGAGGATCTCGCTGCCAACTCCGCTGAGGCCAAGCGTCAGGCCACGCTCTATAACATCGACCAGGCCTATTGGCAGGTGGTGTCACTCACGCATAAGAAGAAACTTGCAGAGGGATACCTTGACCTCATCAAGAAACTCGACAGCGATGTCACGAAGATGATCGAGGAGGGTGTGGCCACACGTAGCGATGGTTTGAGCGTGAGCGTAAAGGTCAACGAGGCAGAAATGGCTGTGACAAAGGTCAACGACGGACTGGTGCTGTCGAAGATGCTCCTCTGCCAACTCTGCGGTCTCCCTGTAGATGAGCAGATTACGCTGGCTGATGAGTATCAGGAAAACATCGCCGTGGTGACCGTCACGCCGCAACTCGACGTTGAGAAAGCCGTTGCCTTCCGCCCTGAGCTGAAGATGCTTCAGAATACCGTAGACCTCTCCCGTCAGGCCACGAACCTGCTCAAAGCAGGCAATCTGCCTCAGGTGGCACTCATCGGAGGCTATGCCTTCAGCAACCCCAACGTGTTCAACGGCTTTGAGAAGAAGTTCGCTGGCTTCTGGAATGTGGGTGTTCTGGTTCGTGTGCCTATCTGGAACTGGGGTGACGTCATGTATAAGGTACGTGCTTCGAAGGGAGCCACCAGCATTGCCAGCCTTGAACTTGAGGAGGCTCGTGAGAAGATTGAGCTGCAGGTGAACCAGAATACCTTCCGCGTGAACGAGGCCAACAAAAAACTCGCTATGGCCCAGGCCAGTATCGCTCGTGCCGAAGAGAACCTGCGCACTGCCAACCTCGGATTTAAGGAGGGAGTCATTACCCCCACCACCGTTATGGAGGCTCAGACAGCTTGGCTCCAGGCACAGTCGCAGAAGATCGACGCAGAGATCGATGTGAAGCTCTCACAGGTAGACCTCCAGAAGTCACTTGGAATCCTGGAATAAGTGAAAAGTGAACAGTGAAAATTGAAAAATTTGCTACCGCATAGAAGTAATCATAAAGTTCAAAGTTTAAAGTTCAAAGTTCAAAGTCAATAGCATTATGTCAGCAAAAAGTCAACATAACAACATCCTGCTCGCCGTTGCAGGTTTTATAGGAGTAGTGATTATCGTGGCCCTTATCGGTTTCCTGGCCCTCGACCGTGATCCCAACGTGATTCAGGGTCAGGTGGAGGTTACCGAGTATCGTGTGTCGAGCAAGGTACCTGGACGTATTCTCGAGATACGAGTTAAGGAGGGCGACTATGTGAAGGTAGGCGATACCCTCGCCATCCTCGACGCCCCTGAGGTGCGTGCAAAGATGGAGCAGGCCCGCAGTGCAGAGAGTGCAGCTGCCGCCATTGAGTTGAAGGCTCAGAACGGTGCCCGTAAAGAACAGATACAGGGTGCTTTCTCGGTACTCCAGCAGGCTAAGGCCGGCTATGAGATTGCCGAGAAGTCCTATCAGCGTATACAGCGCCTCTTCGATGAAGGTGTCGTTTCTGCACAGAAGCGTGACGAGGTGTTTGCCAACTACAAGGCGATGGAGGCTCAGATGAAGGCAGCCCAGAGCCAGTATGATATGGCAGTCAATGGTGCCCGTATGGAAGACAAACTGGCAGCTGCAGCCCAAGTGGGGCGCGCCCGTGGAGCCGTCAACGAGGTTAATTCCTACATTCACGAGACTGTTCAGACGGCCCAGATGGAGGGTGAGGTCAGCGATATCTATCCGAAGGTAGGCGAACTCGTCGGTACAGGTTCTCCCATCATGTCCATCTCTGTGATGGATGACATGTGGGGCACGTTCAACGTCCGCGAAGACCAGCTCAACGGCATGCAGGTAGGTTCGGAGTTCAGTGCATTCGTGCCCGCCTTCAACAAGGAAATCAAGATGAAGGTTTACTACCTGAAGGACCAGGGCTCCTATGCCGTGTGGAAGGCCACCAAGGCTAATGGCCAGTACGACTTGAAGACGTTCGAGGTGAAGGCCCGTCCCACAGAGAAACTTGACGGTCTTCGTCCAGGCATGTCGTTGGTGATTAAGTAGTAAGGAGTCAGGAGACAGGAGTCAGGAGACAGGAGTTCATGACGAGACATCTTTATCATATTTGGGTGGTTGCGAAACGTGAGTGGAAGATCCTCCGTGTGAATCGCATTTACTTTTTCAGCATGGTGGTGTTCCCACTGCTGTCGCTGGTGTTCTTCACCTCGCTGATGGATGAGGGACTGCCAGAGGATATGCCCGTGGGCATTGTCGACCTCGACAACTCGTCCACCTCGCGTGCGCTCATCCGCCGTCTCGATGCCTTCCAGAGTTCTCGTGTCGTGGCCCGATACCCCAGTGTTGCGGAGGCCCGTCGTGCCATGCAGGAGAATGAGATCTATGCTTTCCTCTACATTCCCCGTGGTACAGCAGACAAATTGCTGGCCAGTCGCCGTCCGAAGATCTCCTATTATTATAATATGTCGTCAGTGATGTCCGGATCGCTGCTGATGCGCGATTTGAAGACCATCTCCAATCTGGGCTCAGCTGGCGTCGGACAGGCCTCAATGCGTGCCCGAGGCTATACACCAGCGCAGATACAGACTTTCCTACAGCCCATCCGTGTGGACCTTCACCAGATTGCCAACCCATGGACCAACTATAATGCCTACCTCTCCACCGTTCTTGTGCCAGGCGTGATGATGCTCTTTATGTTTCTTATCTCAGCCTATTCCCTTGGCATGGAACTGAAGTTCGGACGCGGAAAGGAGTGGCTTGCGAAGGCTGACAACAATATCGTCGTCGCCATCCTCGGCAAATACTTGCTCCAGGCCCTGGTGTTCCTCGTACTCATCTTCTTCTATGAGTTTTATATCTACCATGTGCTCCATTTCCCTCATGTAGGAGGCTGGGGATATATCATCCTGCTTTCCGTGCTCGAGGTGTTTGGGTCTGTCGGCTTTGGAATCTTCGCCTTCGGACTGCTTCCTTCGCTGCGTATGTCGATGAGTATCTGCTCGCTCTGGGCAGTGCTCAGCTTCTCGCTTGCAGGATCAGCCTTCCCGGTGATGGGCATGGACTCTCCGATACAGGCGCTCACGTGGCTCTTCCCCCTGCGCCACTATTACATGCTCTACCAGATTACCGTCTTCAACGGTTTCCCTCTCATTGATGCCTGGTTCCACCTCGTGGCCCTTGTAGGTTTCACCCTACTGCCGTGGTTTGTTGTCTACAAGATTAAAAACGCAATGCTCAACTATGTCTATATTCCATAAAATATATGCGTGGCTTGAAGATGCCGCCTACGTGTGGCGTCAGGAGATAAAGCAGATAGTCCATGACGAGGGCGTGCTTATCTTCTGTGTCATCGTGCCTCTGGTATATCCTCTGCTCTATTCATGGATATATAATAATGAGGTGGTGCGCGAGGTGCCAGTGGTCATTGTCGACCAGTCCCATTCCCAGCAGTCGCGCCAGTTCATCCGCATGGTTGATGCCTCGCCTGACGTGCGCGTGTTGTGCTATGCTGCTGACCTCGACGATGCACAATCGCTTGTCAGCCGTCAGGTCGCCAAGGGGGTCTATCTGATACCGGCCGACTTCGCCACCAACCTGAACCGTATGCAACAGGGCGTCATCAGCGTCTATTGCGACATGTCGCTCATGCTTGCTTATAAGGCCATCTACCAGACCTCAGTGGCTGTCACCCAGGCTATGGGCGCAGAGATACAGCGTAAGGTCTCTGGTAACTATACGGCCCGTGAAGATTTGATTACAACTCGTCCGCTCGATTTCGAGGACGTGCCTATCTTTAATCCTGCTGGCGGCTACGGCAACTTCATCATACCAGCCGTGCTGATGCTTATCATACAGCAAACGCTCATTCTTGGTATTGGTCTGGCGGCAGGTACAGCCCGAGAACGCAACAGATACAGCGACCTCGTGCCCATCAACCGCTGCTACGGCGGCATCTATCGCATCGTCACAGGCAAGGCCCTCTGCTATCTCATGGTCTATGCTATCATGGCAGCCTACCTTACCATCGTCGTTCCGCGATTATTCTCTTTTATAGCACTCGTACATTGGCAGGATCTGCTGGCACTCATGTTGCCCTATCTGCTCGCTTGTGTATTCTTTGGCATGACCGTTTCTTGTCTGGTCCACTATCGTGAAAACGTTATGCTGCTGGTGGTGTTTATTTCCGTGCCGTTGTTGTTCATGACGGGTGTCAGTTGGCCCCAGTCTGCCATTCCCGGCTTCTGGCAGGGCGTGTCCTGGCTTTTCCCCAGCACCTTTGGCGTTCGTGCCTTTGTCCGCATGAACACCATGGGAGGCGTGCTTAGCGACGTGGTGCCTGAGATTCGCTACCTGTGGATTCAGGCAGCCGCTTACTTCGGCACAGCCTGCCTCGTCTACGGTGTCGAACTTCGCCTCTCCCGTAGTCATGCTCAGGAGCGTTTGGTCCATCTCCGCAAGAAACGTGAGATCCGCCTTCAGCTCAAAGCCAAGAAATCATAGGAGGTTATCAACTGCGGATCGTTCGTTTTCGATCTTTTTGTTTAAAAGATGTTAAAGGCAAGCAGTCTTTTTGCCTTTTTTCTATCTAAATAAATGAGCGTAGATAAAAAATACTACATTTGCATCAACAGATAGAGAAAATGAGAAGGCTGTTGCTTGTCATCGTGATGACAATACTATTGTTGCAGGGTGCTACCATCAGTGTACAGGGGGCTGAACGCGGCCGCCTGTATGCCGTGTTGGTCAATGGCGGGCGTAACCGTCTGACCAACCATGAGCGCTATTGGAACGACTGTGCCTTCCTATATCGTACGCTGCGCCAGACTTACCATATTCCCAAACGCAACATCACGGTGCTGATGAGCGATGGCGGTCTGTCTGGGGATGATATGCTGAGGGAGGACGGCAGAGGCTTCGTCTCATCGCCAGTCGACTTGGACGGCGACGGACAGAGTGATGTGGACTATGCAGCCACACGTGAGGTGCTGGTTAATGTAATGCTTAACATGTCAAGGCGGCTGACGTCTGACGACCATCTGTATCTTTTCATCGTCGACCACGGCGGATCAACAGACCGTCTGTCGGATTCGTTCATCTGGCTATGGAACGATGACAAAATGGAAGACTATACGCTGGGGTCTCTGCTGGGCCTGTTTCAAGTGGCATCCATCAACGTCCTGATGGGACAATGCTACTCAGGCGGTTTTATAGATAATCTCATGCGTAACGGCCTTGTCATAGCAACAGCTTGTAGCGGCAATGAGCAGTCATGGGTGAGTCCTGACAGACCATACGATGAGTTCGTATACCATTGGACATGTGCTGTGAATGAAGCAGATACGGAAGGGAATACGATTACTGCCGACGCTGACGGTGACGGACAGGTATCGATGGCCGAGGCCTTCGCGTATGCCCGTAGTCACGACCGTGTGAATGAGTCCCCTCAATATGCCTCCTGGCCAGAGGAACTGGGTGAGCAGTGGACGTTTGGCAATGCCAACAATGGCACATTGGGTATCAAAGAAGTGAGAAGTGATGAAATGGAAAGTGATAGATCCTCTGACATCTGGACGGTCTCGGGAGTCCGTCAGCAGAATGCCAAAGCGCATGCCGTGTATATTGAACGCCGTGGTGGGAAGATCAGGAAGATAGTAAGATAAAAATATATAACCTAAAATAGAAGAGGTATGAGACAGAAGATGATTTGTTGGATAGTAGGCTTGATAGTCAGCGCAATGCCGATGATGGGAGCCAATGTGACGAACAGTCCGGAGCATCTAGTATTTGGTAAGAAGTGGATAGAAGGAGCATCCAGGGCAAAGTTGGTTCATTGTCTACATGTCGAGGTGACAAATACTGGTGAATCAGACTTCCAAGGTTGGTGGAAAGCTATAGATTCCCAAACAGGAAGAATGGTAGAGGCCATAGATTTTGGCGTGCGTGCAGGTGAGACAAAAGATGTGGCAACTGAGCTTTGTTTTACTGAGCCCGGCATTTACGAACTGACCTTTGAAAGTGAGGGTTTCAAGTTGTTTGACTATACCGTTGATATTGGCGAGTATGTCGCTCCCAAGGTCAAAGGCAGCCTTCAGGTGGATATGCTCGAAAAGACTGACGAAGGGAATATTCTTTACGGCGACTTTGCCCATTTTAGGATTACAGGAACGGCTACACTCACCAATGAAGACGAGAACACTGTCTTCGGATGGGGACGCTTTGTCGTTGGCGGTGGTAGTGGCATCGATGTTGCCGTCAATCCATGGCTTCTTCGTGATAACTATGCATACGAGCACTTATACAGTCTGGGGCACGAACTGAAGAGTGGTCAGACTATCACCAAGGATTTTGAATATGAGTTTGTCGCAGTACCTGAAGATGGTAAGGAATACGGCATTTCTTTGGTTGTCTTAGGCAATGACATTGTCAGTATTCCCTTCACAGTCAAGCAGTGTACGAATACCTACTGGACAGCCGACGGCCACGTGAAACCTTTGCCTGTGGCCGACCAAGTGCTGAAAGTGCCTACGGAGGCGCTGACCGTTGACCTGCGGGGTCTGTATGAGATAAACACCGTATACTCCATCGACGTGTCGGAGGCCAATCCCAATTGTCTCTACTTCCTGGGATACTTAGATTATGTGCCTAAGGGCCTTGCATCGAAAACGAACATCATCCGCGACTACGATGCGAAGGATATCATTATCAATGGCGACTACGACTATTATTGTCCGATGCCCTTCAATACCAAGATGGCGCTCTTCGACTACACTCCCGTCAGTGAGACGATGGGGCCAGCCACCTCATATATGAGTCAAATCATGTCTGGCGCAGTCATACTGCCTTTCAATGCCCAGAAGATATGGCTTACGGCCATGAATGACAGTTATTCAGATGACGCGTTTTACAATGAAGACGACGTGAAGATATACAGCTATTTATCGAATAATCAGGAAAAACTACTATTCACAAAGGTCGCCAACAAACCGTTGACAGCTTACACGCCCTATCTGTTGTTCACCAAACCTTCGCCAGTGGCATTCTTAGGAGAAGACGTCATGATACCTTCCACCCGCAAGGCTAAGATTGGCATGGGCGATGGCATTTTCACGGCATCGACCACAGCGGTAACCGCTGGTCAGGGTTCCTATATCTGGAATGGCGACAAATACCGTTTCTTACTGAATCATGAGCCCATACTGCTGAGACCGTTTACCCCCTACATCACATTTTTTACCAACGAAAACAGACCTGAGGAAATCGATTATGACATTTTGATCAATTCGGGTGACGTGGTCCCCAGCGGAACAGATCCTGTGCCGGACAGCTCTACTCCTGTGACAGCTGTAAACGCTGTTTCAAGCCATCCGCAGGCCGTCTATTCTCTCTGCGGCCAACGGGTGGGAACGGCAGGATGCGTCAATGGCAGACTCTCGGTTGAAGGCCTGCGTCCAGGACTGTATATCGTCAACGGCCGCAAGATGATTGTGAAATAGAAGATGATGGAATCAGGACGCGTTAGACAGATTGTGGAGCAGTGCCAACAGGGCGACCGCGAGGCATTCGGACAGTTGTACACACTGATGCACGACCGGCTATTCAGTGTTTGTCAGCGCTATGTGCCTGACAAGAGCACATCCGAGGATCTGCTTCACGACGCGTTCCTCCTGATCTTCAGCAAGATAGGTTCGATTAAGGACACCTCAAAGGCCGAGGCCTGGATGCAGAAGGTCACACAGAACCTGACGCTGGCCTATCTGCAGCAGCACAAGCAAAAGCATGTTGTACCCTTCGACAGCATTAATGAGATGGCTGTCATGCCTGTGACAGTGGAATCGGAAGAGACATACGAGGAGATTATGGCACTTATCGACCAGCTGCCAAACAGCTACCAAAAAGTGTTCCGTATGTCTGTGTTGGAAGGGATGAGCCATCAGCAGATAGCCGACCTGCTCAATATCGACTCCCACACCTCGTCAGCAGAACTGTTCCGTGCCAAGAAAATGCTGCGCCGTTCGCTGGCCGTACTGTTGCTGGGACTGCTGGCCATAGGCGTGCCCATCGGACTTTGGCAGTCGTTACGACAGCCTTCAACACCATTGATTGCACCCGTTGAGCCTCAGCAAACTGTTTACCATAGTACAACAGATAGCATAGACAAGGAAAACGTACCGTTTAGGCTCAGTAAACAGCCAATCCATACAGCCCAAGTTGTCGCTCCGCAGGTGACAATGGCCGACTCCATGATAACCTTACCAGCAGAAACGACAGAGATAGACACCACGAAAGCCCAGGAGAAGCCTCTTCGCCCGATAAAGGAGGAGGAGAAGAAGACCATCTTCGAGACTCCCGACTTGCCAGCCATCAAAGCCGCCACTAGCAATCAGGACTGGATGCTGGCACTGGCCTACAGCGGTTTCAACGGACAGTCATCGTTCAACCTGCCTTATGGCGTAAAAGACATGAATGATCCTGTGCTGGACACCATCACCCACCATCGTCTGCCTATGACCATCGCCTTGCAGGTGAACAAGATGTTGAACAGCCGCCTCTCCGTTGGTACAGGATTGCAATATACGCAACTCTATTCAGAGACGCATATCGGAAACACCTATGCATGGGATGAACAACAGCAACGACTGCACTATCTGGGTATTCCATTGCGACTGTCGTGGTATCCCGTCAGAAGCAATCGTTGGAGCATCTATGGCACTGCCCAAACCATGCTGGAACTGCCTTTACATGGGAAACAGCAGAAAGCCTGTTTCGTGGATGGTCTTCAGGTGAAGGTCGAGGATCTTAAGCTCAGTCCCTCCGTACAGTGGTCTGTAGGCGTAGGAGTTGGTCTGGAGTATCGCCTGACACCTGTCATTGGTATCTATGCAGAACCTAGTTTGCAGTACTTCTTCAAGACGGGAGATGGCCTTGATACCTGGCGCACCGCTCATTCTACCACCTTCTCTGTACCATTGGGTGTTAGAATCATGTTGGGAAGCAAAAAGTAGATATTTCAAGGAACAAAGAAATAATACAAAATAAAGGAGGCCGACAGTTCAGACTGCCAGTCCCCTCCTTCGCCTCGCTTCTTAGAATGCGATTGGTCCACGACCCATGCAGCTCGTCGTTCCGAGGGCAGTCAGGGCTGCCGTGAGGATACTGATGACGAACTGAATGATGGTCTTCCAAGTTTCCTTTTTCATAGCATTAGATTTTAAGGGTTAAACTACGTTTTTGACTTGCTGAGTTCGAGGGGGAGGGCGACTCCCCCTCTTTTCTCAGCCGATTTTCAATTTTCAATTCTCAATTTTCAACTTTTCGATTAAGCAAGTGCCATGATGCTCGCATCAATGGCCGAGCGTGAGAAAAGTCAAACGAAGTTTAATTGATCAATCGTTCTCACCAGTATCATCGTCACTCTTGGTGAAGGTCTTAGAGGCAGCCTCGCTGCTCTGACCGTTCTTGATGGCGATGGCCTTCACGGTAGCCGTGTTGCTCAGGGTGAACGCCTCACTGTAGAGCGAGCTCTCAGCCGTAGGCGTTGAGCCGTCGGTGGTGTAGCGGATCTCCGCACCCTGCTCAGCCTGGATGCTCACCGAGGTGGTCTCGGCAAACGGAGTCGTTCCGCTGATCTGCGGAGCCGTCACGGACTGTGACTGACTGCCGCCGTTCTGGCTGGAACCGCCGCCGTTGGAACCGCCACTGCCGCCGTCAGCCGCAGGCGCGAGGATGTAGCTCAGCGGCGTCTTGTTCTGGAAGCGGCGCTCCTTGCCGTTGACGGTGCGCTTGATACTCTCCACGAGGTAGCCGAAGGTGAAGATACACTCCTGCTTCAGTGCCTTCGAGGTGAGCTTCTCACCCTTCGTGTTCTCGGGCACGAACACGATCTTAATACCGTTGATCAGGTTCTCTGCGCC
>JAEEGJ010002212.1_pt1 | contig 121052 bp, 105 predicted proteins | sample 8958761 | NCBI WGS metagenome assembly JAEEGJ01 (sample SAMN16246546, study PRJNA631951) | gut metagenome | biome: gut microbiome; feature: rumen; material: RS-attached | host: Bos | place: Iran: Karaj | collected 2018-10
GCTCTCTTCTTGCACGCTGCTCTTCTGTTTCATTTCTTCGTCTTCTGCTCATAATTAAAACCTCCGAAGTAGTGTCTCTTCTATTATACACTACTTCAGAGGTTTACACAAATTTTAGGATAGACTCGGAGGAAAACAGATGAACAAATTCTACATGAACGGTAAGCTGATTCATAAGCTCTCTGACCATTTCTTCGCTAACATTAACATACTGCTTTCGCAGCAGTGCTGTTATTTTCTTCGAGCCATATATCTGATTGTTTTCTTCAAAGAGTTTCTGTATATGAACTTTTAGTTCCTCACGGCGCTGATTATACCTGTTATTCTCGCCTTTGCTGCGTTTGATATGGTTAAGAAATGTACCTCGGTCCACCTCCATAGTCTCACATAACAGGTGATTATTGTATTTCCCATACAGCTTTTCCATTGCGGACAACTTCTCTTTAAGCGGCGCACTTACTGTACAATCAACCGTTTTGAGGATCTCGATCATCTGCTGCTGGCGCTCAGCAAGCTTTTTTAGTTCAGTTACCTCATTGACAATACTATTGCGCTTTTCATTGTATTGCCTTATCCATAAGTAAATAGTACTTGTGGATATTTTCATGGATCTTGCTATCTGTTTGACTTTTTCACCATCAAGGTAGCGTTTAATGGCTTTCTTCTTTTTCATTATTACTATTCCTTCTTTGAATTTGCCTGCTCATGGCACCCTGAGCGGACATAGTAATAATTATAGCATATCTTAAAGAATAATCAAACCTAAAACACTTCAATAATATGCCTTGAATCATAGTTATCTGTATGGTATAATAAAGAAAAAAGCGGAAGCAGGTGACTCCATGAACAGCATAGGCATATATGCCCGCAAATATTACTTCATTAAAGGTGTACTTATCGACTACTTTGGAAAGAGGCGATAATAAATGAATGAAATAGATAAACTGAGACGAGCAAAGTTGTATATGGACAAACTATCTAACGGCGTTGATCCGAATTCGGGAATGCGTGTTCACGAAGATGATATTGTTCGTGACAGCCGTGTTATAGCTTGTTTTGAGTACATTTCCCGTGTGCTTGAATGGGAGATAGAATCGTTTGAGAATAGACCTGCGGCTCCGGAAAAGCAAAGACGCAGACGAGTTTTCATAAATGATGATCAGTTTTCGCAGTTGCAGCTTAATTACGGAGAATGTAAAGTAAGCGATATTGCAAATGAGATAAACAGAGTTATTGCTGATAACGGTACAAAGAAAATGCAGGCGGCATGGATAAATGACTGGCTTGAAAGTATAGGGATAATGACCAAAAACGCCGACGGAAACCGAGTTGTAACCTCTGCAGGAGAAGAAATTGGTATTACATCACACCTTAAAACAAGTCTGCGAGGAACAGAGTATTATCTTAATCTGTATTCAGTGCAGGCACAGTCTTTCATTTTTGATAATTTGAGAGCGATAATCGATCATCATTATGACCGCAGCTGAGCAATAGGGAGTAGCAATGGATTGGAAGAAATTATTTAATCCCGTTATCCTTGAACGAGGATTTGATTATCACCGAAATAAGAAAGCTGAGATACTTAACTTATCGGCTGATGAAGTAAATGCAGTGGTTTCAGGTTCAGACGACTATGAGGTAAACATTTACTTCTCTGACGGAGAAATTGAGGATATGTACTGCAATTGTCCATATGCTTCTGACGGTAATAATTGTAAGCATATGGCTGCTGTATTATATATGTTCGAGAACTTGAAAGACCATCCAATTTTAAGAGACACTGATGTTGAAAGTCTTATTAACAACACATCTCCTGAGCATTTAAAGAAATTTCTCATAAATGCAATGAAGTATGATTCAGGAATGAAAGAGAGATTTATCCGCTTTGTTAATGGTGAAAACGGGAGCATAAACATAGCTGAGTATAAGTCTCAGCTAAAATCACTAATTAAGAAATACTCATATCACAGTTCCTTTAACAAGCTGTAAAAATGTTTTTGCCTTTTCAGCTTCAGCGAATGTGCTCTTTGTCTATGTGCATTATTTTTATACCATTATTTATAAATTTTTATAAATAATATTCGAAAAAGCTATTGACAAGCGCAAATTCGTTTGATATAATATATTTGGAAGTAAGCCATAAAGTTTTAATACAAGCCAACTAGATTTTGTTAACTTTATATTCTAATCTATTTTAAAAAGGAGTTATTATTATGGCAAACATTCAGGAACTTTTACAGAACGAATCAGCAGGCGCATATCTTCAGGTAATAGCAGGCGAAAAGAACGGCAGTATCACAGTTGAAAACAAAGGTGCATATGTTGCTAAGTTCAGTGTTTCTTACAAAATCGGCGATAAGTCATTCAGAGAGGAATCTGACAACTTCTCAGCAGGTGTTGCAAAGACAATCATGATCCCTGCAGATGCTACAGCAGTAAGCGTTCTCGTTGAAGAATATTGGTTCATCAAGTGTACAAGAACAATTCTTCAGGAGAATTTCGAAGGTCCCGTTACAAAGAAATACATTGTTACCGGTACAACCCTCGATCCTGACTGGCACGAGGGCTGATTAAAGTAAACGGCTTATTTCCTTTATGGTCATGTCTAAGCCTGTTTCCCAGGATAAAATGTATTACAAGCTTTTAATATGAACCATAAATAACAGATGTATCTTTACAGGGCGGTCTGCAAGCTGCCCTGTATTTTTTTGTGCTCTGTAGATTGCTTTCTAATGATTCTTACAGTATCTCAGACAAAAAGAAAACCTCGCAGGATAGACTTGCAAATTATGTATTTTCAAATAACAATACCTATCTTATAGAAAAATATGAATCACTCCTAATAGAAAGCTATTCTGAGCTTGTTCTTGGGGCATACGCAAACGTGCTTAATAAAGTCGCAGAACAAACTGCTGATCGTCCGACTTACAAACGTTGGGCGGATAAACTCCGACATATGAAAACTATAAAATTCGGAAATGAAGCAGTTAGATATGATTATAGACAGGTGGCAGGAATTGTATTGCAATCGCCGTGCTATGATGCAGGAGATAAATAAGGTCGCAGATGAAAGCAATCTTGGCGTAAAATAGCCATTCTACATATGTCATCAATTTAGTCATGCCCAACCATAATGCTGGTACAATATAGATTCCAGTCCAAAAACTCCCGAATTTTCGGGAGCTTTTTTGTTTCAAAATGGAGAGATTTTTAAGGTGAAACCGTAGATCCCAAATCGTAAAAAAACGGATTGAACGCTCTGAAAAGCGTTTTCAGAGCTGATAAAAAGGCGGTCAAGAATAAAGGTATAGAAAAGCTACAATAATACCCCAAAACCGCATATAGATTTTTTAACCGATTTAAAAGCAAATTTTGTTGGTTTCGTATAAGAATATTGATTACAAACATAAATATCTTGTATTAGCAAACAGATATGATGGAATTGATTTGCCAGATAATAGTTGTAGATTACTCGTTAAGTAAGAATGTCACACTTGGTAATCAGATGGCTTTCAAAGAGGGGAGAGTTCGTTATCAGTATAAACATTGGCTTGGATATAAGAAGGGTGAAAATGGCAAGCCTGAGATTATTGCTGAAGAAGCGGAAGCGGTAAAAACAGTATTCAGATTATATCTTGATGGAATGTCATATAACGAAATAGCCAAGTTCATGAATGCTCATAATTATCCTAATCGGAGTTCGACAAATCAATGGGTAACAATTATGGTCAAGCGGATACTGGAAAATGAAAAATATATCGGAGATTGTCTTCTGCAAAAGACATATACTGTAGATTGTATCTCACACAAAACTGCTAAAAATAATGGGGAACGTGCTATGTACTACGTCAGCGACTGTCATTCTGCTATTATAGATAAAAACACTTATAATCGAGTTCAACAGGAGATAGCACGGCGTAATTCCAAGCGTTCTGCAAGCACCAGAAATCCAACCGAGCAAAGCAAGTACAGCAGTAAATACGCATTGACAGAACTTCTCATATGTGGTGAGTGCGGCACAGCTTGCCGACGCTGTCGCTGGACTTTCCACAACAGGAATAGGACGGTATGGAGATGCATTAACCGCCTTGAACACGGTCCGAAATACTGTAAATCACCTACAATAGACGAAGAACCACTTCATAATGCTATTGTGAGAGCTATAAATGAGTTCTATAACTGCAGTGATGATGTGGTAAAAGTGCTTAAATCAGCAGTAGATACCGTCCTTTCGGGCTCAAGTAACAACGAAATAAAGCAGATTGAGCAGCGGTTAAAGGACATAGACCAAGCTCGTAATGATTTTATTAACCTTATTGCAACAGGAACTTGTGCTCCGGATTCGCTTGATGATGAATTTGAAAGGCTATATAGTGAAGAAGAAAAGCTGAGTCAGAAGCTACTTTCACTTAAAGCTCATACAGATGCAGATCAAAGTGAACTTGCAGATACGATAAAAGCTGATATTGATAATAGCAGCTTTGAACTTCACCAATACGATGACGTATTGGTGCGAAAGCTTATTGAATGCGTTAGAATATTCAGTAAAGAAGAAATATCTGTCATCTTTAAGGGCGGATATGAGGTGAAGACTGAATTATTGCTTTGAATTCAATTTATTTATGCTATTTACCGTTTTCTTTGAGTGCGGTTGATGATTCTATATAAGGGAGTACGCAAAAGAGTGGCGAGAGCAGCTGATTTTAAGGGGATAAAGCTGGAGAGGTAGTATAGCACTGACAAAACAAGAACCCAACAAAAGAGATTTGTGCGGCAGCGCGTGGCATAACAGACCGAAAAACGGAACAGCTTTCCCTATTTTCTTTAAAACAGTTGATTTTATTAGCGATATAGGGTATAATAGAAATAATACAAGCGCAAAGGAGGAACGACGATGGGAATATACCTTAATCCTGACAATACTGATTTTCATGAAGCTTTGAATTCTGAGATATATGTTGATAAGACTGACCTTATCAAGCATACAAACAGCAAAATACGCACTGCAAACAAGTATTTATGTGTTAGTCGTCCAAGGAGATTTGGCAAGTCTATGGCAGGGGATATGCTTGCGGCATACTACAGCAGTGGCTGTGATTCAAAGGAAATGTTTAGTAAATATAAAATATCAGCTGCTCCGACCTTTGAAAAGCATTTGAATAAGTACAATGTGATACATATCAATATGCTTGATTTTGTTAGTAAAGGTAATTCTATAACAGAATCGCTTGATTACTTGTCAAAGCGCTTGATACATGAGATAAAAAGAGCCAATGGGGATGTAGATTGTTTCGATTGGAATGATCTGATGTCAGTATTGGCGGACGTTTTCAATGAGAAAAAAGTGCCATTTGTTTTTATCATCGATGAGTGGGACTGTGTGTTCCGCGAGTATAAAAATGACACAGAAGGACAGATTCAATACCTAGACTTTTTAAGGCGAATACTAAAAGACCAAAGTTATGTAGCACTTGCATATATGACAGGAATACTGCCTATAAAAAAGTATGGCAAGCACTCGGCACTCAATATGTTCACGGAGATCTCGATGACCAATGCTGCTCCAATGCAGGAGTTTACAGGCTTTACTGAAAAAGAGGTAAGGCATCTTTGTGACGAGTACAATAAGGATTTTAATGAAGTTAAGCGCTGGTATGACGGATATACTGTTGACGGTGAGTCTATTTATAACCCCAAATCAGTCGTTGAAGCTCTTACAAGAGGTACGTTCAGAAACTACTGGACTTCAACCGAGAATTATGAAGCACTTGAAGAATTCATATTCAGGAATGATGACGGTCTGAGGGATACAATAATAAAACTGATCGCAGGGGAAAAGAAGAAGATTGATCCCTCTACTTTCACAAATGATATGGTAACGTTCAATTCACAGGATGATGTGCTCACGCTCCTTGTTCATCTCGGTTACCTGACTTTCGATTCGGAGACGAATGAAGTAGCGATACCAAATTATGAGGTTTCAGAGCAGTTTGCAAGTACCATACGCAACAAAGATTGGGCAGAGGTGTCAAAATCACTTAAAGTTTCAGATGATCTTCTTCAGGCAACTCTCAGCTGTGATTCCGCGAAAGCCGCTAAGCTTATATCAGACAGTCACAGCGAAAATACTTCAATATTGCAGTATAACGATGAAAACTCACTTGCTTGTGTGCTTTCGATAGCATATTATTCGGCAAGAAAAGATTATATTTTGCACAGAGAACTTCCTACCGGAAAAGGCTTTGCAGACCTTGTGTTCATACCGAGACCCGGCAGACAGCTTCCTTCATTGATAATCGAACTGAAAAAGGGGCGCTCTGCCGAAGAAGCAATACAGCAAATAAAGAATAATGACTATATTAGTAAAGTGTCCGAGTATTCCTCAGAAATAATACTTGTTGGAATAAATTATGATGAGAAGAAAGGACATACTTGCATAATAGAGAAAGTGCAAGTATAATTGCTGTTTAGTGAACAAAAGTGTATTTTTCCATGTGGGCATTTGTTTTTTCGATTGCAACGTTCATTCTTAGTATATAAAAAAGCTGCACAGCTTAATGCTGTGCAGCTTTTTATTTAGGATCTGAGTGAAGAATTTATGATCTCAAAGCGTTTGATGAGGAAGTCAACTACGGAGATATTGCCGCCTCCGAAGAAGCCTCCGCCGCCGCCGCCCCAGTTGAAGCCGCCTCCCCAATTGAAGCCGCCGCCCCATGGGAATCCATTGCCATTATTATTGTTTACCTGGAGTCCTTGTGCGCTTTTTGAAACAGCCTGATTGAACTGGTCAACAGTAAATCCGGCGAGTGGATCAGCCTGCACGTGTGAACGTATTCTGTCAGCGTAATCTGCAACATATTTCTCGGGATCCTTGTAGAGGTTGAGGATGTCATTTACATAGCCTACGTACATATCATAGTACTCCGGTATCTGGAGAAGCTTTGCAAAAGGACGATTTTCAACTGAAGCCTGATAAAGACTTGTCTTTACGTCGGAGTTTACTGCGCCTGCACCGTCTGTGAAGTTACCGAGACAGAGGTTGTAGTCCCAGCCTACAAAGTAGTGCTTGCCGCCTGTGTACATGAGATAGTAGTTATGAGCGAGTGAACCGTTATAGCTGTCGTAGTTACACATTACAGAGTTTACTGCAAAGCCTTTGAGAAAGCTGGGGACATCCATTATATCCTCGATGAACTTGTAATTTGATGTGCTTACTTTATTGATAGCTGATTTGAGCTCCTCAAGGTGCTGGAGCTGTTCGTCGTTACCGAACTTGAGGTCGAGATTATCTACGGGCATCTTCTGAGTGAATGTGCTGTAACTGTCTCCGTCACCGCCGAACATTCCGCCGCCCTGTGCGCTTCTCTCGGTAGCCTTATACAGATTGGAGTCATCATCGATAGCGTAGCGCTCAGCAAGAGTTGTTCCCGGCTGCTCAGCTATCATATAGAAGCTGTAGAGCTTGCCGTTTACGGATACATCAGTATGAGCTGAAAGGGGAGCTACACCGTTTATCGCGTACATAGCGTTGTAACAGAGTATGTCTCTCATACATGAAGTGTCTGAGTACATATTGTTGATACAGAATTCGGTAAGTCCGTGGTAGTTTGTGTACTTGTCGTACTTATCGAGCTTGAAGCGGAAACTGTATTTGCCGTTCTGAACCATCAGAAGTGAGCTGTTGCCCTTTGCTCTGATACCGACATTCTTTAATTCCTCGCCGTCGATAACAACATCGCAGGGATACCATTCTTCGGACTTTGCTGCTCCTAAGAATGATTTCCAGTCGTTATCGGACATCTTTATGTCGATGCTGTGGATATTCTTCTGATCGAACAGAGTGCTGTAAAGCTGTTCATCGTTCTCCATATCGTTATTAACATCGGTGTATGAAGCCGGTGAACCGCCCTTGAAAGTATTGCCTGTGCTGTGCTTCATCTTAATACCGCCTGCAAATACCTTGTATTCGGTACTGCTGCTGAGTGAGGGTGAAGAAATAACTGCGAATTTATACTTTCTGAGAGCATTCTTATCGATTATTTCTTTGTTTGAGAGATCGGTAACAGTGATAGGATTGTTCTTGGACCATTCCTTAGTGAAGTCGAGCTTCATTGTAGGCTGAGAGGTTGAAGTGAGTTTCTCACACTGATTATCATAAGCTGTAGCAACGAGATCTCCGCCTGTGATATCGATAGTACCTTCGCAGGTCAGACCTCTGTCACCGAATGCTGAGATGTCACCGCCGGAGATAACGAGAGAAGTTTCAGCCTGGATAGCATCCTTGCTGCTCTTGATTATTATCTCTCCGCCTTCAATGTCAACTTTTCCCTTTGAAGACTTGAGACCGTCGCCCTCAGCCATTATCTCAAGATTTCCGCCCTTTACAGTAACGGAAGTCTTGCCCTTGACAGCACCGTTGCCGTCAGTTTTGTTTGTAGCGTTTATCTTGATATTGCCGCCTGTGATCTTGATGTCGTTATTACATGAAACAGCCTGCTGAACATTAGCGTTTATTGTGAGAACGCCCGTGCCGTCATTGCCGCCCTTGAATGTGATATCGTCCTTGGCTTCGATAACTGCGTTTTCAACCTGATCTCCGGGATAAGCATTCTCTGTGTCAGAGATAGTATTCTCGGTTCCGTCTGCTATTGTCACAGATGTCTTCTCTGCATTTTTGACAAGGATAGCTGGTGCGCTCTTTCCGGTAATATTAGCGCCGTTTAGGACGAGTTTGACGGTATTTGGATCAGCTTTTTCGTCAGGAATATTTACTTCAATCTGACCGTCGCTGAGGTTGCCGTCTATAATGAATATACCGGAGTGGTCGATAACAGCCCTGGAGCCGTTTGCTGTAACGTGGCTGCCTTCCGAAGATATACTGTTGCCTTTCAGGTGTATGTAGCAGGTCTCTTCAACGTATTCTGTAGTAACGATAGTAGTTTCTGTTTCAGTAGTTGTAGTGTATTCAGTTTCCTGGACAGAGGTCGTTTCACTTGCAGTTGACGTGGTCACTTCAGGATTTTCATTGTATGAGACAGGAAGAACATCTACAAGTCCGAGCTTGTAGCGCTGTATTGCAAGAGCATCGAACTTGTCGACTCCGTCGCCCCTTTCATAAACGTCAGCGTTGTTTGCTCCTTCGGGAGTGAGGGAATACCTATCTGGATTGGTAGTAGCCTGAATGATCATTACGGTATCTGCTAAGTTGACAAAACCGTCGCAATTGGCATCACCGTATATGATCTTATCTGAAGCTGCTGAAACTGCTGTTGGGATAGCTGCAGCGCTTCCGATCATGCACGATAGCATTACGCCGGCAAACATGCGTTTGAATTTCATTTTTATCATCCTCCTTAATGTGATTGAAGTGACCTAGCATATTTATGTCTTCATAATAATAACAAATCCTTAAATTAGTCTTAAAGTTATCTTAAAAACTCCTCATATATTGCTGTTTTTTGTTGTATTTATGTAAAATTTGCGTAAAATATGAAAAGGATACTTGATTTTACTTGATTTGAACTCACATTTAACCTGAGATTTCAGATGCAGCGAAAGCTTTTTGCAATCTAAACTCAGATTACCAAACATTTATGTTGATTTATATTTGAATATGTGGTATAATAAATATTAAGTATGGATTATACATATCTGAGTATTCTATATGCGGATATTAGATCACTATCCTATGTATATATCAAGGAGGTTTACAATATGGAAATTATCAACGAGATCGCAGCAAGAATCCGCGAACTGCGAGAGGTCTGTGATTATACACAGGAAAAGCTCGCTGAAGAGCTTGAACTTACACCGGAACAGTATGCAGGCTATGAAGAAAACGGCGACTTCCCGATCAGCGTTATCTATGAGATAGCACATAAATTCGGAGTCGATTTCAACGAACTCGTCACAGGCGAGCCGAGCCGTATAGATACCTACCACGTCGTCCGCCGCGGCAAGGGCAGAAGCATAAGCAGATTTGAGGGTTACAGATTCAAGGATCTGGCTTTCCGCTATGCAGACAAGATAATGCAGCCGCTCCTCGTTACTCTTGAACCGTCTGACGAGCCTGCAAAGCTGGTAAAGCACGCAGGACAGGAGTTCAACCTTGTGCTCAAAGGAACGATCGCTGTTGTATTTGAAGATCAGGAGATAATCCTCAATGAGGGTGATTCAATCTACTTCAATCCGACCTATGCACACGGACAGCGTTGTGTTGGCGACAGCAAGGCAAGATTCCTTACAGTTATCGCCGAATAAAATAGCTTTGACAGCAATATAAAGGAGTTTTTATTGAAATGCTTTTAGACCGTTATCTTCCGCGTATCGAATTTGATTCATACGAGGATTTCGTACAGAATTACCGTGTAAATGTTCCTGAGGACTTTAACTTCGGCTGGGACATCGTTGACGAATGGGCAAAGCAGGAGCCTGACAAGAAAGCTCTTCTCTGGCTCAGTCACGACAAGAAGGAAAGAACATTTACATTCACTGATATATCCAAGCTCTCAAATCAGACCTGCCACTACTTTAAAAGCTTTGGTCTGAAAAAGGGTGACGTTGTACTTCTGATACTCCGTCGCCGCTGGGAATACTGGGTAATAGCTACCGCACTTCACAAACTTGGAGTTATTCTTATCCCCGGAAATCTTCTTTTCACTACACACGATATCGCATACCGTGGTAATATGGCTGGTATTTCTGCTATTATTGCCTGCGATGACGAGTACATAAGAACACAGATCGACGGTGCAGCCCCCGAGATAAAAACGCTGAAAAAGAAGATAGCTGTTGCTGAACCGCGTGAGGGCTGGGATTTCTTTGAAGAAGAGATAGATAAGTACCCCGATACATTTGAGCGCCCGACAGGCGAAGAGGCTACAAAGGCATCTGACACGATGCTCATTTACTTCACATCTGGTTCGACAGGTATGCCTAAGATGGTCTGTCATAATTTTGCTCACCCGCTCGGACATATTGTTACTGCGAAGTACTGGCATCAGGTACAGGAAAACAAACTCCATATGTCCATATCTGATTCAGGCTGGGCTAAATTCGGCTGGGGAAAGATCTACGGACAGTGGATATGCGGTGCTATACAGTTTGCTTATGACTTTACCGGAAGATTCAATGCAAAGGATATCCTGGAAGTAATAAGCCACTATAAGCTGACTACATTCTGTGCTCCGCCTACTATGTACCGCTTTATGCTCCAGGAGGATATGACAAAGTACGATCTTTCAAGCATACAGAACTTCTGTAATGCTGGTGAACCTCTCAATCCTGAGGTATTCAACCGCATTTATGAGCTTACAGGAAAGAAAATGCGTGAAGGCTTCGGTCAGACTGAGGGAACTGTTCTTATTGCTAATTTCCCGTGGATAGATCCTAAGCCGGGGTCAACCGGAAAGCCGTCTCCGCTTTACAACATACATCTTCTTCGTCCCGATGGCACAGAGTGCGAGGACGGTGAAGAAGGCAGCATAATGGCTTGCGGTATCGACAAGGTACACCCGACAGGTCTTTTCTGCGGTTACTATAAGAATCCTGAGCTTACAGAAGCTGTTCTCGGCGGCAAGAACTATGATACCGGAGATGTTGCATGGCGTGATTCAAAGGGCTATTACTGGTTTGTCGGAAGAAATGACGACGTTATCAAGTGCTCCGGCTACCGTATCGGACCTTTCGAGGTAGAGAGTGCACTTCTTACTCACCCGGCAGTAGTTGAATCAGCTATTACAGGTGCTCCCGATCCGATTCGCGGACAGGTAGTAAAGGCGACAGTTGTACTTGCAAAGGGATATTCTCCGTCACCTGAGCTTACAAAGGAGCTTCAGGATCATGTTAAGAAGGAGACTGCTCCGTATAAGTATCCTCGTGTAATAGAGTATGTTGACGAGCTTCCTAAAACGCTCGGCGGAAAGATCAAGCGTGCTATGATACGTCATCAGGACGAGGAAAACGAAAAATGATCATATTATAAAAAATGGCCGCTCCTTCAATCGAAGGAGCGGTTTTTGAATGCTTGCTAATTACCAAAGCTCGCGATAGTTATCGTATGTATATACTATTCTTGATTCAGTATATGTAGATGTTATTTTACTGCAGCTTCCACATCTGACATATACAGTGCGTTCTTGATATGTACTCCACAGATTAGGACCAATCTGGTATGACTTACTGAGGACAGGTCTCCAGTTACTTGTTGTGCTGTAGTGATATCCGCGATGCTGGCAAGTAGCTGCGCTTGCGGTCAATGTGTTGTCAGACTTTGGTGAGACATTTTTAGCAATTGCTGTTCCGCTTCCGAGCAGAGTGAATGCCATGGTGATTGCTGTGATTTTTTTGATGATGTGCTTCATTTGGTATTACTTCCTTTTCTGTATATTTAAGGCTAATAATATAACCTTATGTGTTATATTATACAACAATAATTGGTGCTTGTCAAGAGTTTTTTAGCAAATAATTGTATATTTTTGTGAAACTTGTTCAGAGAATAATCGAGCCGCAGATCATTTCTGCGGCTCTTTTCATTATATAAGGTCGTTTGATAACTCTTCCGGAGCAGATTCCTTATTCAGGATAGCCATAAATTCCTCACCGGTGATAGTCTCTTTTTCGAGGAGGTAGTGTGACAGCTCGCGGAGCTTATTGATGTTGTCTCTGAGTATCTGCTTAGCCTTTTCGTGTGCTGTGCGGACTATGTTGTTGACTTCTTCGTCGATATGTGCGGCAGTTTCAGGAGAGCAAGCAAGTGATGTATCGCCGCCGAGGTACTGGTTGTTTACAGTTTCGAGAGCGATCATATCAAAGCTGGAACTCATACCGTAGCGTGTTACCATTGCCCTTGCAAGCTGAGTAGCCTTTTCAATATCGTTGGAAGCGCCTGTTGTGCAGGAGTTGAATATTATTTCCTCTGCGGAACGTCCGCCTGTGAGAGTTGCAATTCGTGCAAGTGCTTCTTCCTTAGTGAGAAGGAATTTCTCTCCCTCATCTACCTGCATTGTGTAGCCAAGAGCTCCGGAGGTACGTGGGATAATGGTTATCTTATGTACCGGAGCGGAGTCTTTTTGCTTTGCTGCGACCAATGCGTGACCTATCTCGTGGTAGGCGATAATTTCCTTTTCCTGCTGAGAAATAACTGCATTCTTACGCTGATAGCCGGCTATTACTACTTCAACGCTCTCTTCGAGGTCTGACTGGCAGACAGTTTGTCTTCCGTTTCTTACAGCACGGAGGGCGCCTTCGTTTATGATATTTGCGAGTTCAGCACCGGAAGCTCCGGCAGTAGCTCTTGCGATAGCGTTGTAGTCGATGTCTGGATCGGTCTTTATCTTGTGTGCATGAACTCTGAGGATAGCCTCTCTTCCGGCAAGATCAGGAAGCTCAGCAGGAATTCGTCTGTCAAATCTTCCGGGACGCAGGAGTGCCGGATCGAGCGAGTCGGGACGGTTGGTAGCTGCGAGGATAACTACACCTCTTTTGCCGTCAAAGCCGTCCATTTCCGTGAGCAGCTGGTTGAGAGTCTGCTCGCGTTCATCGTTTCCGCCTATGTGACCGTCACGCTTCTTACCGATAGTATCTATCTCATCGATAAACACGATACACGGAGCCTTGTCATTTGCCTGCTTGAATAGGTCACGGACTTTTGCTGCGCCCATTCCGACGAACATCTCAACGAATTCAGAACCCGAGATAGAAAAGAAAGGTACATTTGCCTCACCGGCTACTGCCTGTGCAAGAAGAGTCTTACCTGTACCGGGAGGGCCGACAAGGAGAGCGCCCTTTGGCAGGGAAGCACCTATCTCAGCGTATTTCTGAGGATTGTGCAGGAAGTCTACTATCTCGACGAGAGCTTCCTTAGCCTCGTCCTGACCTGCAACATCGCCGAAGGTCTTACCGGTCTGAGCTTTGACGTATATCTTTGCATTGCTCTTGCCGAATGCCATAGAGTTTCCCATACGTTTACTCATACCGCGCATAAGAACAGTCCAGAGCACTACCATAAGTATGATAGGGAGCACCCACGAGAATATGAAAGTTACTATCGGGTTTTCGTGTTCTATTTTACCGGTGAAATCCACCTTACCGTTTTTGTAGAGACGCTCGACAAGGTCAGGATCTTCAATTTTAACGGTAGAATAGAGCTTTTTGTCGCCACTGTCGTTGACTTCAAACACTATGCTGTCATCCTTGATCTCTGCCTGTGTGACAGTTCCGGCATCGAGTTGTTTGAGGAAAAAACTGTAATTTGTTTCCTTTATCTTGGCTTTATTCACAGCCGGAACGATGAATGCGTTGAAAACAAGCAGAAGTCCTACGCATATCAACGCAAAGATCAGGTAGTTCTTTTTATTGTTATTGTTGCGCTGTTCATTCATTATGATATATCATCTCCTGAATTTTTTATCTGTGAAAATTATAACATATATTTTCTGCGAATACAACCGGTAAATTGTGAGATAAATGAAAATTGTGTGAAAAGACTCGATGCAGGTGCAGTTAAAATAAAAAACAGGCAGATACCGAAGTATCTGCCTGAAATATGTTGCTTATTTTTCTTCAACAGGGAAGCTCTTTATAAGACCAAGCTTATGCTTCTGGATAAGAAGTGCATCAGAGTTTGTGAGGCCCTTCTTGCCGTCAACATCAGCGTTTGCTTCTCCGGTAGCTGTTATGCTGTTTGAAGTCTTGCCCTTAGCGTACTTATCGGGGTTAGTTGCAACCTGCATAACGAGTACTGCATCAGCGATATTAACATTCTTGTCGCAGTTAGCATCGCCGTAAAGTGTTACAGCAGGACCGGTTGTTACAGTTGATGTAGAAGCTGTTGAAGTAGTTGTCTTTGCAGTTGAAGGCTCTGATGAAGGTTCTTCGGGCTTTGTGCCGTCAGGCTCTACACCGCCTACGAGAACACCGTCTGCATATACGCAGATGTTGTCGCAGCGCTCCTCCGGCGGATCATCAACAGCGAAGAAGTCGTTGCTGTCGCCGATCTTCAGTCCCTGGTAGCTCCAGTCGTTAGAAGGATCCCAGAGATCACCGTAGTAGTTTCCGATGTCGAACTGGTACTTCTTACCGGAGTTAGCGATAACATAGTCTTTCCAGTTTATCTCAACATAGTAAGTATCAGCCACTTTGTCATACTTGAAAGGTCCTGAGATAATGCCGTCTGCGCCGACTGTACCGTCCTCGGTGCTTGACTGATCGTAAAGCTCACGTACTTCGGTAACGCCGGCGATACCCTTGGAGAGCTCCTTGATGTTGAAGAAGTAGCGTACAGAAGTGTTCTTAGAGGGGTTGCTCTCTCCTGTGAGAACCTTGAATGATACCTGAGTTGTACCGGAGCCATCGCCGTTCTTGTTGGGCTTATCAACTCCGACAGCCTCTATCCAGTAACCGTGGCCGCCGCCTTCGCCGCTGCCGTAAACTCTCTTCTCGTCCTCTGGCGGGAAGTTAGGAGTGAGAGCCATATCCTCAGTTCCGAAGAACTTGTAAAGACCAGCTGCAGCTGCCGGAAGAGCAGCATTATAGTCGATAGTTACCTCATTCTCGGTGTATTCTCTTGTTTCGTCCATATGCTTATCTTGCTTATCAGGACCGCCTGCGAGAGCGCCCCAGAGGATGTGCTTCTGTTCACGGGGATCTTCTGCCATGAGAAGGCCTGAGGCTGCACGGTGGTGAGGATTCTTTACCGCTATATCGTTATAACCTACGATATAGCAGCGCGGTCCGCTTGTGCCGTTCTTGCCTGCAAGTACGGTATACTTTTCTCTTTCCTTGAAAGTAGTTTCGTTTTTACCAAGGATGTAGTCCATCTGATCCTTTGCCCAGTTGCTCCATTCACTTGGCTTGCCGTTGTTATTGTACTTATCATAGAGCAGACAGATAAACTGCATAGAAGTGTTGTAACGACAGCTGCCCCATGTGCTGAGGTGAGCGAATCCCTGAGGAGTTTGCGTAGCCTGCCATGCACCGAGACACTTTCCGACGCAGTCGCTGTCCCAGAAATTATCGAAAACGTACTGGTTCTTGCCCTGGGCATCTCTTATCTTCTGAACAAGTTCGAGTTCAGGGTGCTGCTGATTGACTATTGCCCACATAACGCCGGCAGCAGCCCACTTATCGTCCCAGCAGAAAGCCCAGCCAGCCGGAGCATAGTAGTCGAATATACCATAAGCGTTTTTAAACACTGAAGCATCTTCGGTAGCCATATACATCCATGCAGCAGCCCAGCAGTAGTCATCTTCCCATTTCAGTGATTTGTAGAACTGAAGTGGACCATCTGCGTTATCTGAAAGCAGAGGATTCTGCTGATCCGATCCTGCAGCCTTTGAAGAATCAACATAGTATTTATCGAAAGCTTCTTCGGCGAATTTCCAGAGAGACTTTGCATAGTCGAGAGACTTCTCAGCGTATTCCTTATCAGTATCCTTGAAGTTGAGGTAGTTGATACACAGAGAAGCACATGCAGAAGTAACATAGTCTATCTGCGGCTTTTCAGCTGTGAGGAAGAATGCCGGACGCGGCATAGTGTCAACCTCGGGATTGTTCCAGATAGCGTGGTCGATATTACCTTCGCCGACCTGATAGCAGTGAGCGATTACATTTCCGTCATCATCGCGGAATGTACACTTCATGAGATAGTCGTTGAAGTGGCGGAGGATAGTTTCGATATGTGAATCAAGACCAAATTTCTCGTAAACATCGCGGTACTCGAAGTAGCCCCAGCCGAGAGTAGCTGCTGTGTAGTTCTCAGGCATACCGAACTCAACGTGGTCACCGGCATCGTGGAAACCGCCTGAAACGTCAATAGTGCCATCTCCGTCAGGATCGAGTATGTCCTTATACTTTTCCATAAAGGAAGCGGAAAGGTTTGTACCGCCCTTACTTGATTTTGTTGTGATCTTATCCCATTCGATCATGGGAACGTGAGCGTCGTAGGTATGGCAGCTGCCGCGCCATGAGAGTTTGTTTTCACCTTCTTTTATCTCGCCGCACATATTTGCGTCGTAGAAGTAGAGAGAATACTGCAGCGCTCTTACGTAGTCGATATCAAGACCTGAATCTTGAACGACTTCACTGATAGGTGCGCAGAATTCCTGCTCTTTTTCGGTGGTGTCAGCTGCGAGAGTTGTGTTCAGATTAGCGGCAAGTGAAGCCGTGATCGAAGCAAAGCACGTAACAGCTGCGATTATGCGTTTTGATAAGTGCATTTGTTTTTCCTCCTGTTAAGATAGGCTTGGAATGAGACCAAGTTTGAATTTTTGAATTTTGAGGGCGTCCTTGTTGTTCAGACCGTTTCCTGGTGAATCAACGTCGCCGTTGGCGACACCCTGAGATGTAATACCGTTCGGTTTGCCCTCACCGTATTTGTCAGGATTGGTGGCGGCCTGCATTATGAAAACTGCGTCCGCTATGTTGATGTAAGTATCGCAGTTTGCGTCACCTAAAAGATTTGGCTTGACTCTTGTAGTGCTTTCAGGCTCTGACGAAGCAGTTGTCGTTTCAGAAGTTGAAGCTGAGGGAGTCGGCTGCTGTGTATCATCAAGCGGGTAACTCCTGAGATCGGGAAGCTCGTCAAGAGTTATGCAGTAATCGCTGTTGTAGATCTCGATGAGGGACTCAACGGGATTGATGTCTGCGCTGGTGAGGTAGTTCTGATACCACGGACAGAAGTACAGCCATGCTGCCTTGTCGTTTATCAGGTTCTCCAGCGAAGGAATGGAATCGTTTTCGGTCATAGCGACCATTTTCTCACCCTCTGTGCTCTTTACGAGGCTGTAGAAGGTGGAGGCGATAGAGCTGAGATTCGGTTTGCCGTCAGCTGCATTGTACTTGTCACAGCCGACCATATCGACAACGTCGTCGCCTGGATACCATTCAGAGGATTCGGGTGAAGTTGAACCGGTCCATATCCATATGAGGTTGTCAAGACCGTATTCGTTGGTGAGTTTATCGTAGAGCAGACGGTAGAGCTTCTTGCAGGGCTCCGGGCCTTCTGCGCCCCACCAGAACCATGCACCCTCGGCTTCATGCAGAGGTCTGAACAGCACTGGTACATCAGCTTCTTTGAGTTTCTGGAATTCGCCTGCGATAAGCTCTATGTCAGCGAGTATCTTTTCGTGTTCCCATGTGCCTTCGGTAACGGCATTAGTCACGCTGAATGTTGTGAAAGGGGTGTTGCCTGTGGATTCAACGTAGAAAGCTATGCCGTCCTTGCTGCATTCCTTGTCTGACGGAACATTCCAGTGCCAGGTAACTGTCGGGATGCCATGGTACTTGTTGAACCACTCAATAGCTCTTTCGGGAGCGTGGTCACGCCAGTCGGAAGATGTATTGTAAGCAAGGAAGTCTATACCTCTTATTGCAGGCTGCTTGCCTGTTTTGTCGAGGATATATTCAAACTCCGCTTCGTTGTCCTTGATGAATGTGTCAGGATCGCTCCAAAGGTTGTAGTTATGGTCGCCGCAGTATTCCTGCTGACCAGCGAGGATGTGCTTGCCGTACTGGTCGCGGAGGTACTTGTAAACTCTCTTTGCAGTATTGGAAGCATTAGGATTTGAGAGCGAATCTGTCGGTGACAGTTTGGAGTATTTCTCGTCAGCCGGCTTGAGTGTCAAGTAATCGAAGAATGTGTAACCCCAGTAAGCCTTGAGCTCTATGGTGTTCTTGCCTTCTTTCAGGGTAACGATACCGGCAGAGGTCTCTTCAAAGGTCTGACAGTAGGGGAAAGTAACTTCTCCCTGATTGACACCGTTGATATTGAGGTACTGGACCTTTTTTCTCGGATCGGAAGGCTCACAGTAAGCTATCGCGAGCTCATAGAGACCAGTCTCCGGGACCTCGACCTCGATGGTGAGGGAGGAGTTCTTCTGATCGAGATAGGTAAAGCCTTTTCCCGAGTGATTGGAAAGATCGGGATCTCCGCCGAGCTTATCACTGGGAACGTCGGACAAGCCGTTAGGGTAGACAAAGCAGCCTTCAGCCTTGCCGTCCTCGAATTCGTACTTGACTGTGTCAGCAGATGCCGCTCTGCTGTGGCTGACGGGAGCCGCTGATGGGATAGCTGCTGCGCCTAAAACAGTAGCTAAAGCAGTACAAGCGGTACGCACCAGTCTTTTTTTGAACATTATTAATCACTCCTTGAGATTAAAAGAATAATGAATTAAGTTGAATTTTGCCTATAATCAACTCATTGTAATAAGGTACTTCTATAATAACACTTTTTTAATATGATTGCAATAGTTTGCACAAAAAAAGTCGGTGGGAGGGAATATTTTTTTTATTTAAGTAATGCTAAGCTTCAGAAGGATTTTGTGTGAACTTTTTAAAGAAAATTACAATATTTCAGCAATAGAAAAAGGACGGATAATATCCGTCCTTTTTGTTGTCAGACATATTCGCTTTCTGCATTCTGCTGAACACGGTCACGCTTCCGTGAGATTATGAGCTTTTTTGATTTTTTATGTCGTATCTTTCTTTTCAGCTTCGACTTGTAGCGGCGATAAGTGACCTTGATGAATTTCAGAGTTCTTTCGTCGTTGGGGAAGAGCTTCTGCATAAGAAAGATAGCTATGAGGAAGGTGATTATGCCTTCGGCGCACAGCGGTGACCACAGTATTGCAAGGTAGGTCGCAGCAATGGCTACGAGCCATTTGTACTCATAGTAAGTGCCTACACCGAGCGCAACATACGCCCAGCCGTTTGTAATTATCCAACCTATGAAAAAGCAGATTGCAAGGTGTGGGTTCAGTAGGAAATCCTTGGCATTTCTGAGTGTTTTTACTACCTTCTTGTTCATGATTCTGCTCCAGTCTAAGAGAGCGCTGTTACATCAGAGGAGCGATCAGCTTCAGCAGACTTCCTCTTATTCTGACGGACAGCTTTGTGTTTTTTATCGTATCGGTGGTAACCATTCTGCAAAGGGCCAATGTTGCGTCAAAATCTGTCTCTATATCTTTGATACAGTCGGTGCGGTACATATATGTTGCACACTCGAAGTGGTGGTAAAGGCTGCGGTAATCGAGATTTATAGTGCCGACAACAGCCTTTTCTCCGTCGGCTAAAAACACCTTTGAATGTACAAAGCCGGGGGTGTATTCGTATATTTTCACACCTGCCTTGACGAGCGAACTGTAATGCGTCTGTGCAAGTGCGAATGCTCCTTTTTTATCGGGGATGCCGGGGAGTATTATCTTAACATCGATACCTCTTTTGGCGGCAAATGTAAGAGCTGCTTCGAGTTCACCGTCGAGTATGAGGTAGGGAGTCATTATGTGGACGTATGTCGTGGCACGGCTGAGAATGTCCATGTAGACGCTTTCACCGACCTTGTCTTCGTCGAGCGGACAATCGGAATAGGGAAGTACAAATCCGCTGAACTTATCCGGCCTCTGAGGCTGGATAAGGTTGCTCCAGTCTGGCGTTCCCTCTGTTATGTTCCACATATGCAGGAACATCAGCGTAAAGCTCTGAACAGCGTCGCCTTTCAGCATAACAGCTGCGTCCTTCCAGTGGCCAAAGCGTTCTGTTCGGTTGATGTACTCGTCTGCGAGATTTACACCGCCGTTGAATGCAACATTGCCGTCTATGACGAGTATCTTCCGGTGGTCGCGGTAGTTGTAATATGTGGATAGTACCGGGCGTATCGGAGCAAAAGCCTTACACTTTATGCCGAGCTCAGCCATACGCTTCGGATAGTCATGAGAGAGTGTGGTTATCTCGCACATTCCGTCATACATCACTCTGACTTCAACGCCCTGTCTGACTTTTTCAGCGAGTATCGACAGCACGCGTCCCCACATATAGCCTTCATCGATTATGAAGTACTCCATGTAGATGAATTTCTGCGCTTTTTCGAGTTCTTCAAGCAAAGCTTCAAATTTCTTCTCACCGCAGGGGAAGTAGGTAACGTCTGTACCGGAGTATATCGGAAAACAGCCGGTCCTGCTGAGATATCTGCATAGGTCATCAGTTCCTGAACGCTGTATTTGTTCATCGTTCATAACGTCCGGCTGATAGGGAAGCATATTTCTTGTTGCCTCTGTGAGCTCGAGTGAACGCTTCCTGATAAGATTATGGCCGAATTCGTGCTGTGTGTAGATTAGCAGCACCGAACCGGTGATAGGTGCGACTGCGATTATAAGCAGCCATGTCAGTTTGGCAGTTGAGTCCATTTCGCATCTGAACAGATAAAAAATCATAAAAAATGCAAAAATTCTGTAAACTGCATAGATTATCCGGAACTGTGTATACAGCCAGGTAGTGAACGCGAGCGTTAGTGCGAACTGTATCAGTATCAGCAGAAATATTACGAAAAATCGGCTGAAAACGATCTTCAGAAGTTCTTTTTTTCGTCTTGGGAGAAGCCTTATGATATTTTCATTGTTTTCCATTGTTTATCTCCGTTAAGTTAATTGTAGCAAATAAATATGAACATTTCAACTATTTGTTAATTCTGACGTTATTTTGTGTGAGAGTTCTTTCCGGGAACCGGCACGCACTGAGAAGCGTTTATCGTTTACAGTTCCCTGTATTCTGTTTTCTGCCCTGAAAGGCGATATATACACCGCAGCATATTATATTCCCATTATATACTCCTGTGCGTATAAAGTAAATAGTTTTATGATAATTTTAACGGCAAAAACGACAAAAATTCCTTTTCTGAGGGCAAAAAATATTTTCTGAAAAGACTGGACAAATACATGAGTATGTGATATAATAAGTTTAGTTTTATGAAAGCTGCCCTTTAATTCGATCCTGTGAGGTCGGCAAGGCGAAGTGACCTATGATATAACTATGCTATAGCTATAACTATAAGTGTACCCGTCTGCGACCACAGGCGGGTATTTTTTGTTGAGAGGAGTGGACGTTCTGGAAAAGAAGCGTATGATAATGGACGAAAAAGCAATGCAGCGCGCCATTGCCAGAATTTCCTATGAGATCATCGAACACAACAAGGGTGCTGAGGATCTCTGTATAGTCGGAATCCTTTCGAGGGGAGTCACTATAGGCAGAAGGATAGCAGATAAACTCTTAGAACTCGAAAAGATCGATGTTCCTTTCGGTCAGCTCGATATTACACCTTACCGCGATGACGCCGGCGGAAAAGGTTCTGAGGACAGGACCGATATACCGTTTGATGTCAGGGACAGGAATGTTGTCATCGTTGATGATGTTATCTTTACTGGCAGAAGCTCCCGCGCTGCTCTTGAAGCTATCATCAAACGCGGCAGACCGCGTTCCGTGCAGCTTGCTGTCCTCGTTGACAGAGGACACAGAGAGCTCCCGATACGTCCTGACTATGTCGGAAAGAATCTTCCGACATCCCACAGCGAAGTGGTCAAGGTATCCGTCATAGAATTGGACGGCAGCGACGGTGTCGCTATTTTCGGATAAAAACCCCCGACAACAAAGGAGGAAATATGTCATCTATCCTTATCAGGAATGTCCGCGCAGTTGATGCTGAGATTGACATTACCGCTGATGTTCTCATTGAGAACGACAAAATAGCGGCTGTCGGAAATGATCTTACTGCTGATGCCGGACAGACTATCGACGGTACAGGTCTTGTACTGATGCCGTCACTTTTTGATATGCACGTACATTTCCGCGATCCCGGACAAACTCACAAGGAGGATGTGCTGACAGGCTGCTCGGCAGCTTTGGCAGGCGGTGTGACAGGCGTACTTACAATGCCAAACACAAAGCCCCCCTGCGATTCACCGGAGACGATAAAATATGTTATGGACAAGGCTGAGGGCACCGGCGTTAAGGTCTACCAGGTGGGCTGCATCACAGGCGGTATGTCCGGAAACGGTCTCTGCGACTATGATGCTTTCAAGGCTGCCGGATGCATTTGTATCTCAGATGACGGCAGACCTGTTGAGAATGCTGAAATGATGAGAAAGGCTCTTGAACTTTCAAAGGAGAACGGTCTGCTCGTTGCTTCGCACTGTGAAGATCTCAGCATAATCAACGGCGGAATAATGAACAAGGGCGAAACTTCTGAAAAGCTTGGCGTAAAGGGTATGGACAGAGCTTCAGAGGACTATATAACTGCCCGTGAGATGATACTTGCTTCGTCTGTTGACGCGAGAATACATATCTGCCATGTAAGCACAGAGGGCAGCGCGGCTATGATAAGATTTGCCAAGTCACGCGGCGTAAAAGTCACCTGCGAGACAGCTCCTCATTACTTTATGCTTACGGATGAACTCCTGAACAAACGTGATGCTGATTACCGCATGAATCCGCCACTCAGGACTCCAAATGACGTGAGAGCGATCATTGATGCTGTCAAGGATGGCACTATCGACTGTATCGTTACAGACCACGCTCCGCACGCTGCTGAGGAAAAAGCTGATTTTGAAAAAGCTCCTAACGGCGTTGTCGGACTTGAAACTTCACTTGCTGCAACGCTCACAGCTCTCTACCATACTGGCGAGATAACTCTGAACAAAGTTGTGGAGCTCATGTGCGTAAATCCGCGAAAGATACTCGGACTTGAAACTCCGGCTGTCAGCGCAGGAAAGCCTGCTGATCTCGTCCTTGTCGATATTGACAGGAAGTGGACGGTCGAGCCGGAGAAACTCCACTCGAAGTCGCATAACACAGTTTTCAAGGGCATGACTCTTACTGGTAAGCCTATTATGACTATCTCAAATGGTGAGATAAAATACGAAGTAAAATAAACAATTTTAATACTGGAGGAAATGCTATGTCATTCGACAGACTTATTGAAAAGATCATTGAACTCAAGAATCCTACTGTTGTAGGTCTCGATCCTAAGCTCGAGTACGTTCCGGAGTACATCCAGCGCCGCTACCTTGACGATGACGGCTGGACAATGAAGGCTGCTGCAAAGGCTATCTACGCTTTCAATCAGGCTATCATTGACGAGATACACGATGTAGTTCCGGCTATCAAGCCGCAGGCTGCATACTACGAGATGTACGGACACTATGGTATAAAGGCTCTTGAGCGTACTATCCGCTACGCTAAGCTCAACGGTATGTTCGTAATGACTGACGGTAAGCGCAACGACATCGGCGCTACTATGGAGGCTTACACAAACGCTCACCTCGGCGCTACTATGATAGGCGAGAACGAGGTCGAGGCTTTCGGTGCGGACGCTCTTACAGTAAACGGCTACCTCGGTACAGACGGTATCGAGCCGCTTCTCAAGGTTTGCCGTGCACGCGACAAGGGCATATATGTGCTTGTCAAGACTTCCAACCCGTCTTCCGGAGAGCTCCAGGATATGAAGCTCGAAGACGGCCGCACTATCTACGAAGCAATGGGCGATATGTGCGAAAAGTGGGGCGAGGATACAAGAGGAAAGTACGGCTATTCCGCAGTCGGAGCAGTTGTAGGAGCAACATATCCCGAAATGCTCACAGAGCTCAGAAAGAGACTTCCGCATACAATGTTTCTTGTTCCCGGATACGGCGCACAGGGCGGCGGAGCAGAAGGCCTGAAGGGCGGCTTCGATGAGAACGGTCTTGGTGCTATCGTAAACTCTTCAAGAGCTGTTATGTGTGCATACAAGAAGGAAGGCTGCGACGAGAGAGATTTCGCCAAGGCAGCAAGAAGAGAAGTCATCAGAATGAGAGATGACATCTGTCAGTACATCAACCTCAAGTGAATATATAATTGATACTGGAGAGTGTTTATCACTTTGTCAGGATCAAGGGCTGAACGTCCTGCAAAAGAGGGCGTTCCTGAATTAGTACAAACATTCAGATACTGAATTGTGATCTATCCTTCACAATGGCGTGAGGGAATGGGATATATCAACGAATACTGCGAAAGGAATGATACTAATGTCATTGTTCAATCAGGGCGAAAAAGCGTACCTTATGCTTGCCGACGGACAGGTATTTGAAGGCAGGAGCTTCGGTGCAAAGGGCACCGTGATAGGCGAGGTAGTTTTCACTACCGGTCTTACAGGCTATCAGGAAACTCTTACAGATCCGAGCTATTACGGTCAGATAGTCACACAGACATTTCCGCTTATCGGAAACTATGGTGTGAACTCTCAGGACAACGAATCGGCTGCTTCCTATGTGACCGGTTACATCGTCCGCGAGTGGTGTAATGCCCCTTCAAATTTCCGCTGTGAAGGTAACATAAACGATTTCCTCACACAGCATAATATAGTCGGTATCCACAATATCGACACACGCCGTCTTACACGAACTATCCGTGAGGCTGGCGTTATGAACGGTGTTATCACTACCGAGAACGTCTACGATAAGAAGGACGAGTTCCTTGAGAAGATCAGGGCATTCGCTGTAAGAGATGCTGTTAAGTCAGTTACAAACTCCGAGACTCTCACTTATGAGCCTGAGGAGAAGAAGTTCCGCGTTGTGTTGTTTGATTTCGGCTACAAGCGCAATATCCGTCAGGAACTCGTCAAGCGCGGCTGCGAGGTCGTAGTAGTTCCGGCTGACACAACAGCTGATAAGGTAAAGGAGCTCGCTCCGGATGGTATCATGTTCTCGAACGGCCCTGGAGATCCCGCAGAAAATGTTGATATAATCGAAAATATCAAGGAGATAGAAAAACTTGGCATACCGATATTCGGTATCTGTCTCGGCCATCAGCTCATGGCTCTTGCTAACGGCGGAAAGACTGAAAAGCTCAAATACGGTCACAGAGGTGCAAACCAGCCTGTTATCGACCTCGAGAGCGGTCTTACATATGTTACCAGCCAGAACCACGGCTATGCAGTAGTTGGCGACAGTATCGATCCTGCTGTCGGACACGTTTCCCATGTCAACGCAAATGACAAGACCTGTGAGGGCATCCGCTATACAGCAGTCAATGCTTTCACAGTCCAGTTCCACCCCGAAGCTCACGGCGGTCCGCTGGACACCTCATATCTTTTCGATGAATTTGTAAAGACTATGGAAAAGGAGCGTGACTGATATGCCGCTGAGAAAGGATATTAAGAAAGTACTCGTTATCGGTTCAGGTCCTATCGTTATCGGACAGGCTGCTGAATTCGACTATGCCGGCACACAGGCCTGCCGTGCTCTCAAGCAGGAAGGACTCGAGGTTGTTCTCGTAAACTCTAACCCTGCGACTATTATGACCGATAAGGCTATGGCTGACAAAGTATATATCGAACCTCTTACACTGGACGTTATCAAGCGTATCATAGAGATAGAAAAGCCTGACAGTCTGCTTTCCACACTTGGCGGTCAGACAGGTCTTACCCTGTCTATGCAGCTTGCTGAGGAAGGCTTCCTCGATTCACACAATGTAAAGCTCCTTGGTGCTGATCCTGAGACTATACACAAGGCTGAGGACAGACAGGCTTTCAAGGATACAATGGAAAAAATAGGCGAGCCCTGTATTCCTTCAAAGGTCGTTGAGACAGTCGAGGACGCAGTTGACTTCGCACAGGTAATACACTATCCTGTTATCGTTCGTCCTGCATTCACACTTGGCGGAACCGGCGGCGGTATCGCTCAGAATGAGGAAGAGCTCCGTGACATCGCTACAAACGGTCTTAGACTTTCTCCTATCACACAGATACTTGTTGAAAAGTGCATAAGCGGCTGGAAGGAGATAGAGTTCGAGGTTATCCGTGACGCTAAGGGCAACGTTATCACAGTATGCTCTATGGAGAATTTCGATCCTGTCGGCGTTCATACCGGAGACAGTATCGTTATCGCACCTGCTGTAACTCTCAGCGACAGAGAGTATCAGATGCTCCGTACTGCTGCTATCAACATTATCAAGGAACTCAAGGTAGAGGGCGGCTGCAACTGCCAGTTTGCGCTTCATCCGACCAGCTTCAAGTATGCTGTTATCGAGGTAAATCCCCGTGTATCACGTTCTTCCGCACTTGCTTCAAAGGCTACCGGTTATCCGATCGCCAAGACGGCAGCAAAGATCGCTATCGGCTACACACTCGATGAGATCGTGAACCAGGTAACAGGCAAGACATATGCCTGTTTTGAACCGGCTCTCGACTACGTTGTAATAAAGTTCCCGAAATGGGCATTTGATAAATTTGTATATGCCAAGCGTACACTCGGTACACAGATGAAGGCAACCGGTGAGGTGATGGCTATCGGAACAAGCTTTGAACAGGCTATGATGAAGGCTGTTCGTTCCATTGAGCTCGGCATGGACACTATGAACCTCAAGAAGCTCGAAAAGCTCACTACTGAGGAAATAAGAGAGAAGCTCCACGTTATCGACGACGAGCGTTCATTCTGTGTATTTGAAGCTCTCAAGCGCGGCATCACTCCTGAGGAGATACACGAGATCACAATGATCGACAACTGGTTCCTCTACAAGCTGCTCAATCTTGTTGAGCTCGAGAAATGGCTTGCTGACGGAACTGAACTTACAGAGGAAAAGTACGACATCGCAAAGCAGTACGGTTACCTCGACAGCACTATCGAGCGTATTTCCGGACAGAAGTGCCCGAAGCGCAGAAGAGCAGTATTCAAGATGGTTGATACTTGTGCGGGCGAGTTTAAGGCTGAGACTCCTTACTTCTACTCCACATTCGACGAGGAGAACGAAGCAAAGCAGTTCATTGACAGAACAAATACAGGCAAGAAGAAAGTCATCGTATTCGGTTCAGGTCCTATCCGTATAGGACAGGGTATCGAGTTTGATTACTGCTCCGTTCACTGTGTATGGACTCTCAAGGAACTCGGCTATGAGGCAGTTATCTGCAACAACAACCCTGAGACAGTTTCTACCGACTTTGATACAGGTGATCGACTCTACTTCGATCCGCTTACAAAGGAAGACGTTGAGTCCATAATCGAGACTGAGCAGCCTTACGGTGTTGTAGTTCAGTTCGGCGGACAGACAGCTATTAAGCTCACACGCCATCTTTCAGATATGGGCGTAAACATCCTCGGAACTTCCGCTGATATGATCGACGCCGCTGAGGACAGAGAACGCTTTGATGAAATACTTGAAAAGTGTGGAATACCACGTCCTGCCGGCCATACAGTAATGACGACAGAAGAAGCTGTTGCAGCTGCTGAGGACCTCGGCTATCCTGTACTTCTTCGTCCGTCATATGTTCTCGGCGGTCAGAACATGATAATCGCACACTCAAAGGCTGATGTCATTGAGTATATGGGTATCATCACAAGTCATATGATCGAGAACCCTGTCCTTATCGACAAGTACATGATGGGTACTGAGGTCGAGGTCGATGCTATCTGTGACGGTGAGGACTTCCTCATTCCCGGTATCATGGAGCACATCGAGCGTGCCGGTGTACATTCTGGAGACTCTATCTCGATATACCCCGCACAGCATCTCTCTGAGCGTATCAAGCGCATAATCGTTGAGTACACAAGACTCCTCGCAAAGGAACTCAATGTTATCGGTCTTGTTAATATCCAGTATGTTGTTTATAATCATGAGGTATTCGTTATAGAAGTAAACCCGCGTTCTTCACGAACTGTTCCTTACATCAGCAAGGTTACTGGCATACCGATGGTCGATATCGCAACCAAGATAATGTTCGGTGCTAAGCTCAAAGATATGGGCTATGAGAGCGGACTCTATCCTGCCGGCGATTATGTTGCAGTCAAGGTGCCTGTATTCAGCTTCGAGAAGCTGACAGACGTTGATACTATGCTCGGACCTGAAATGAAGTCTACCGGTGAGTGCCTCGGTATCGGACGTAACCTCGAGGATGCACTCCTCAAGGGACTTATCGCTGCCGGATTTGACCTCAAGCGCGAGGGCGGCGTACTTCTCTCGGTGCGTGATTCTGATAAGAAGGAGCTTCTCCCGATCGCTGATAAATTCGAGCAGATGGGATTTGAACTCTATGCAACTTCCGGAACACAGAGCGTTCTCCACAGAAATATGATCGCGGCTAATCTCGTCCGCAAGATCTCTGACGGTGAGCCTAATGTTGAGACTCTCCTCGACAGCGGAAAGATACATTACGTTATCTCGACATCTGCAAAGGGACGTCTGCCGGAGCGTGACAGCGTTAAAATGAGAAGAAAGTCGATAGAGCGTTCTATATGCAGTCTTACTGCGATAGATACGGCAAAATCGCTTGTTAAGGTCCTTGAATCGGGACGCACGATCAACGATGTTGAACTCGTAGATATTACGAAGATATGAACCAATTTTGCGGCTGTATAAAAACAGCCGCATTTTTTGTAGGTTTCTGACAAACTTTTGTTGAGGTCTTATCCAAATGGCGCAAAACAGTTGACTGCAATATTGTTTTAATGTATAATTATTGTAGAATTATCTGATCAATAAAGGAGGAGATCCTATGGCATACGTATTTGCAAAGTGTTACAAATGCAAGAAGAAAGTTAAGGTAAATGACGAGGAAGATGCATGGATCTGCAAATTCTGCCGCAAGCCCTTTATCATCGACAAGGCGGTAGCTTTCTACAATGAAAGCAAGAATGAAGAGGGCGAAAAGGTCAAGAAGGTAGAGGTCAAGAAGGCTGTCCTCAAACCCAAGCACGAACCTGTTCGTGAAACTGAAAAGGAAAGCAAGGCAGAAACAGCTCCTAAGACTGAGGAAGTTAAGTCTGCGCCTAAGGCTGAGGAAGCAAAGGCAGCTCCAAAGCCACAGGAAGCTAAACCGGCACAAAAGGCAATAGAAACAAAACCGGCACCCAAGGCAATAGAAACAAAGCCTGCTCCTAAGGCAATAGAAGCTAAGCCAGCGCCGAAGGCGATAGAATCCAAGCCAGCACCCAAAGCATTAGAAACAAAACCAGCACCTAAAGCGGAGGAAGCAAAGACAGCTCCCAAGCCACAGGAAGTCAAGCCAGCACCTAAGGCAGAGGAAGCAAAGTCAGCTCCAAAGCCGCAGGAAGCTAAGCCTGCATCCAAGTCAGAGGAAGTGAAGGCAGCTCCCAAGCCACAGGAAGCAAATCCAGCACCGAAGGCAGAGGAAGCAAAGGCAACTCCCAAGCCACAGGAAGATAAGCCAGCACCGAAGGCAGAGGAAGTAAAGGCAGCTCCCAAGCCGCAGGAAGTTAAACCTGCACCAAAGGCAGAGGAAGCAAAGGCAGCTCCAAAGCCGCAGGAAGTTAAGCCTGCACCAAAGGCAGATGAAGCAAAGGAAGCTCCCAAGCCACAGGAAGTTAAGCCTGCAACCAAGGCAGAAGAGATTATTGCAGCTCCTAAGACTGCAGATGACGAATCCAAGGAAGTTAAGTCAGCTCTCGGTCATCCAGTAAGCTCGAATTTCGTCATGAAGTACGATGTGCTTGAAAAGTACACAGGTAAGGCTGAATTTGTTGAACTTCCGCAGAATGTGCGCGAGATAGCAGATCACGCTTTCGAGGACTGTACTACTATCAAGGGTGTAACGCTTCCACAGTCGCTCAACAAGATAGGCGGCTATGCTTTCAGAAACTGTTCTTCACTTGAAACTATAAATATCCCTGTAAATGTATTCTCTATCGGAGAATGGGCGTTCAGAGGCTGTACCAAGCTCAAGAGCATTCTTCTTCCTAATACAGTTACAGTTATCGCAGAAAGCACATTTGCTGAGTGTGAGAGCCTTTCAAAGATCGATATGCCCAACCGTATAACTGACATCAGGGCATTCGCGTTCTCCGGCTGTAAGAGACTGGAAGAGATATGGCTCCCGAATACACTTAAAGTTCTCGGAAAGTATGCTTTTGCAGGCTGTGAGGTGTTACAGTCTGTTGAGATACCTGACGGCGTTACTGCTATTGAGAGCAACGCTTTCTCAGGCTGTCGCTGTCTTTCTGAACTCACTATCGGCAAATCTGTCAGAACTATTGAAGATTTCGCTTTCAAGGACTGTGTATCCCTCAGAACCGTTACGCTGCCGTACAGCGTTACTACTGTTGACGGTTTCAGAGGATGTACCAATCTCAAAGCTATAAATATCCCGGAAGGTGCTCAGACTATCGGTGATTTCGGCGGCTGTTCAAGCCTTGAATCACTCAGGATACCGGCTTCTGTAAAGAAGATAACAGCTCCTTTCAACGATTGTCCTAAGCTGACAAATATCACATGGACATACCTTATGGACAACCTCAAGATGTTCCCGGCATTCCAGGCTAACATGATCGAAAAATGGAAGTCTGAGGGCAAGTGCACATCCTGCGGCGGTGATTTCAAACTTATAGGCAAGACCTGCAAGGTCTGCGGAAAGAAGAAGGACTATTGATAATGCGCAAATACTCTTTACTGCTTCTCTGCCTGACAGGTATTATCCTGACAGGCTGCGGAGGCAAAAGCAGCAGCTCTGACAGTGCTGCTGAGACACCGACAGCTGTTGTAACATCTTCGGAAGAGACTACAATTTCATCAACCACTACTGCGGCGGCAACTACAACAGCTGCCGCAGCTACTGTGTCCGGACAAACTACGACTGCCCCTGCTGAAACTACTTCTGCATCTTCGACAGATACGACAGCTGAATCATCGGAGACTTCCACAGAAAAGAAGAAGGACGCTCACGAGGATCCGGATGTCCTCACAGCTGCCAAGAGGTACTATCAGGCATATATTGATCACGATGCCGATACAGTTTACTCTATGTTCGAGAAATCAGAGATAGACGGTTACTGCAAGCTGATAGAGCCTGAGCTCAGCGGCGAGCCTGTAAAGGAGATATTCCGCAGAGCCGCTGTTATCAGAGCTATCGAGTCTTCAATGGACAATATACGCGAGATAATGGATTATTACGGCAAGGAAGACGATAAGTGGTCGTTCTTGCTCAAAGAGGAAGACCTCGAACAGATCGACGAGGACGAACTCAAGGAGTTCAATGAGTCGCTGGGCACTTCGTTCACAAAGGCTTATTCCTGCCAGTATATGATATACAACGACGATACGAACGGCGAGAGTTTTACCGGAAACAGCGCTTCCTTTGTTGAAAAGGACGGCAAGTGGTATCTTTCGTATTCCAGTGCTATGGGCAGCGATCTTATTTTCTTTATGAATTTTGATAAGCAGGTCGAAACGGCAGACTCTTCCGAGGCTTCTTCCGAAGCTGCCAAGTGATCTGTACAGGAGGTAACTATGAAAAACGGTCTTGTTCTCGAAGGCGGTGCGATGCGCGGACTTTTCACAGCCGGAGTTATAGACGTATTTATGGAAAACGGCATAGAATTTGACAGAATAGTCGGAGTATCAGCTGGAGCCTGTTTCGGATGCAATTACAAATCAGGTCAGCCGGGGCGTGCTATCCGCTATAATACACGTTTTGCCAAGGATAAGAGATATTGCAGCGTAAGATCGCTGATAACGACAGGTGATATGTTCGGAGCCAAGTTCTGCTATCATGATATCCCTGAAGAACTCGACCTTTTCGATTACGAACACTTTGCTTCATCGCCGACTGAGTTCTTCGTTGTATGCACCGATATTGAGACGGGAAAGGCTGTTTATCACCGCTGTGACAAGGGCACAGGCGACGATCTTGAATGGATAAGAGCTTCGGCTTCGATGCCTCTTGCTTCAAGGATAGTCAGGATAGGGGAGAGAAAGCTTCTCGACGGCGGCATATCCGATTCGATACCGCTCAGGTTCATGGAAAAGACGGGTATCGAAAAGAACATCGTCGTTCTTACACAGCCGCGTGATTACCGCAAGCAGCCTGCAAAGAGCACTAAGCTTATACGTATGACCATGAGAAAGTATCCTGCTTTTGTGAAGGCTGCTGCTGACCGCTACAAAATGTACAATGCAGAGCTGAGATATGTCCGCAAAGCTGAAGAGGCAGGCAGAGCTTTTGTAATAGCACCGGCTGAAAAGCTCCCGGTAGGTCATGTGGAGCATGATCCAGATGTTATGAGAGAGGTATACCGCATAGGCAGAAATACCGCGCTCGGTATGATTGATGAAGTGCTTGCATTTCTCGGTATAGATACAAACTGATGATATATAGAGCTGTTCCGGCTGGAACGGCTCTTTTGTTTATAATGTTGTGCTTTTTTTCTTTCAGATGTTGCTATTTCTGTAACAATGTGTTATAATATTTTTTATACAATGCCTTTGAAATGGCATTACGATATTAGGATTGTGAGGATCATAAGACAATGGCAAAAGACAAAGAGATCGCTGTTACCTCTCAGCAGGAAGGGCCAAAGCGTATCAAAGCAGATCCGACTGTCGGACTTACCGCAGCACAGGTCGCAGAACGCAAGGCTCAGGGGTTGGACAACAAGCCTGTTGAGTCTCCATCGAAGACTACACGAGAGATAATCGCGGACAACACATTAACCTACTTCAACCTTGTATTTGCAGTGCTCGGCGGTATGCTGATAGCAGTCGGCTGCTGGCGCGATCTGTCATTTCTGCCGATAATCATGGCGAACTCCCTTATCGGTATCGTACAGGAAATGCGTTCAAAGGCAGTTCTTGACAAGCTGACTGTGCTCAATGCACCGGTCACGACCGTTATGCGAGACGGTCAGGAGGAAACCGTTCCGTCCAAGGAGCTTGTGCTCGACGACATCGCTGTGTTCAAGCCCGGAAATCAGATAAGTGCGGACGCTGTTATACTGAGCGGTGAAGTTGCGGTAAACGAATCACTTCTCACCGGTGAAGCGGACGAAATACACAAAAAGCCCGGCGACAAACTGATGTCAGGAAGTTATATCGTATCAGGCTCATGCCGCGCGAGACTTGCTAAGGTCGGCAAGGACTCGTATATATCAAAGCTCACTTTGCAGGCAAAGAGAAGCCGTAAGGGCGAGCAGTCGGAAATGATACGTTCACTTAACAAGATCGTAAAATTTGCAGGTATAATCATTATCCCGATAGGCGCTGTAATGTTCTGGCAGCAGTACATCTACAACGGTGAGCCTTTCAAGGACAGTATCCGTTCTATGATAGCAGCTGTTATCGGTATGATACCTGAGGGACTCTTCCTTATAGCGAGCGCGACAATGGCGGTAAGTGCTATGCGTCTTGCATACGAAAAGGTCCTTATCCACGATATGAAATGTATAGAGACTCTTGCGCGTGTTGATGTGCTCTGCGTTGACAAGACCGGTACCATAACCGAAAATTCAATGCAGGTAAATTCTGTGGTACCAGTCGGCAAAGACGTTGTTGAGGAAGAGATAAAGGGACTCCTCAGCGATTTTGCAGCAGCTCAGGCTGCCGACAATGAGACGATGCGTGCTGTGAAGAACTATTTCAAGAGACCTGCCGGTCAGACTGTTCTTTCACATACCGGATTCTCTTCTGAATTCAAGTACAGCAGCGTTGTATTCAACAACGGTGCATATGTTATGGGTGCTCCGGAGTTTGTGCTGAAAGAGGACTTCGACATCTACCGCGCAACTATTGAGGAGCACAGCAGACGCGGCTACCGTGTTATAGCCTTCGGAAAGTATAACGGCCGCCCTGACGGAAAAGCTCTTACCGAGCCGGTAACACCCGTGTGCTTCATTATTCTTTCAAACCCGATACGTAAGGATGCTCCCGAGACATTCAAGTATTTTGCTGAACAGGGAGTTGCGATAAAGGTAATCTCAGGCGATAACCCTGTGACTGTTTCAGAGGTAGCAAAGCAGGCTGGCATCAAGCACGCTGCTGATTATGTAGATGCCTCCACACTTGTTACTGATGACGCAATAAATGACGCTATCATGCGCTATACGGTATTCGGAAGAGTTACTCCCGATCAGAAGCGCAAATTCGTTCAGGCACTCAAGAGAAACGGCAAGACTGTTGCTATGACAGGCGACGGTGTAAACGACGTTCTCGCGCTTAAGGACGCTGACTGCTCCGTAGCTATGGCTTCGGGAAGTGATGCAGCGGCTCAGGCAGCACAGCTTGTACTCCTTGAATCTGACTTCTCAAAGATGCCGGATGTTGTACTTGAGGGACGTAAGGTTGTAAACAACCTCGAGCGTTCAGGAAGCCTTTTCCTTGTAAAGAATATCTTCTCACTCATTCTTTCATTGCTCACGATAGGACTTGGTATAGCATATCCGCTCAAACCTTCACAGATAACGCTGATAAGCCTTTTCACTATTGGTATCCCCGGACTCTTCCTGTCACAGATGCCCAATAAGGAACTCATCAAGGGCAGGTTCTTTACTAACGTACTGCTGAAGGCTCTGCCGGCCGGTATAACGGATACGATAATCATCGTGGCTATGCTGTATTTCGGTGACGTATTCGGTGTAAGCGCGGTCGATATAGGAACGGCTTCGACTATACTTCTCAGCGTTGTCGGACTTATGATCGTGTACGAGATAAGCAAACCTCTCGATGTCTACAAGATGTGGCTGTTTATAGGCTGTGCTGTGGGACTTGTGTTCAGTATGGTATTCGTCAGCGATTTCTTTGATATTTCTGCAATGTCACCTCGCTGCGTACTCCTCTGCATCAACTTCTCCATCGTAGCTGAGCCTTGCATGAGATACCTCACACTTGGACTCAAAAAGCTCAGAGAAGTCTTTACAAAGGCTGAAAAATTCCACCACGAACACGAAAAAGTTCACTAATTAATAATGCCTCCCTGAATGGAAGGCATTTCTGCTGGGTATACACTAAATGATAACAAATAAAAGCGTCTCCCATCGGGAGACGCTTAGTGTTGTCTTATTTCTTTTTAAAAAGTGAGAAGCCTTTCTTCTCATAAGGTTCAGTTGTGATATCAAGGACCTTGTAGCCGTCTTTTTCTATTATCTCGCGGAGCTTTACTTCATCAAGCGCAGTCTCAGCGATAACTTCTGTCTCACCCTTAGTATGAGACGAGGAGACTTTTGTTACGTTCATCGTATTGCGTATAGCGTCGTTTACGTGAGATTCACACATACCGCACATCATACCGTCTATTTTGATGACCGTTTTAGTCATTTTTCTCTTTTGCTCCCTTTTTAAAGTTTTTCTTGGCAGAACTGCCCTTGAAAGCGGATCTTCCTATCCTGCCGCTGGTTGCTGCGACAGCGAGAACTGCTGAAACAGCAGCCCAGAAATCCGTTGAATAGACAATACCGTCCATTGAGTGATTCCCCTTCTTCCGGAAAACATAAAATATGTCAAAAAGCTGACAAGATGATTGTATACCATTTTGCGATGAAAGTCAACTCATTTTGTGTTGTTTAAGCTGATTTGTGAAAAGAATCGTCGTTTTTGTGTCAAACAAACAATGCTCATATATACGAATTGTGCAATCCTCACAAATGGATATAGCGCTCTGATAGACCATATATCGCGGAATTGTTACATTTATTTACAGTTTCGTTAATATCCGGATAATCTGTTGTAAACTGTCTGCAACTGTGCTATAATCAGGGAAAAGGAGGCGGTCTGCGTGAAAAAGAAACTGTTGCTGTTAATTCTGCCGATGATAATGTTGTGCCTGCTGACGGGATGCGGTCAAAGGATAGGTATTTATTATTCATTCAGAAATATGCCTGAAAACTCCCGTGTAAACTTATTGCTGAAAATAGAATCTGACGAGCCTTTGAAGCCAAAATACAGTACCGATACCGAATTAGCGCGTTATTCTGAGGACGGCTGGTACAGCGGATACCTTTATGTTGACGGAGTGACAGATTCTAGCGGTGTTTTTTCATTTGAAGAGAAAGGGAAGGATATCAGACCTAACAAGATAGCACAAAAATATAAGTCCATAAAAATAGCTGTTACGGATAAGAACGGTAACATATTGCAGGTCAGTCCTGAGTTCAGTTTAAAGATAGAGGACAAGAATAGTTGTTGGAAAAAGATAAGCTATGATTATGCAGATAACGAGATAACCGGTCTTGAAGATACGGAATATAACGAAAAGTGGCTGGGTGCAGAAAAATGGAAGGCTATGGAGTTCGATGCGATGATCATTACGGCGTTCTTCAACTGGCTGTTTATGATGGTCGTTTTGTCAATGAAAAAGAACTGGTTCAGTCAGTCTTTCCCAGTTATCAGTTTTCTGTCGTTTATTCCTAACTGCTTCTATGCGCTATGCCTTAATATAATATACTTTGGCGGCAAAATATCGTGGTTCTACGCGCATTTTCTGCTATTCTTCTTTGGTGTATTTGTTTTCTTTACAGCGTGGGGCTGGAAAATATACTATCGCTTGCGAAGAGAGGCGATGAATGAATATGAAAAATAGAAATATAGTGCTATTGCTGATTCCATTGCTGATGATGTGTCTGCTGACTGGGTGCAGTGACTATCTGATAGGCTTTGAAAGCCACGGACTTCCCGAGGGAACCCAAGCGTACCTTCTTGTAAAAGATGATGATGATAGATATGCTCATTCCGGACCAACCGGCACTGAACTGGAAAACTTTAACGAGGACGGCTGGCACTATACAGATATGATTGTCGTCAGTCATATGAAGGATAACATCAAGAAATATCCCTCTATTCGAGCAGCAGTTCTTGACGAAAATGGGAAAATAATTAAGATCTCGCCGGAATTTGACCTGCGTTTAAAGAAAAAATGCTACTTCTGGGATAAAGTGTCATATAATTATGAAACAAATGAGATAACAGGTTTGAAAACAAATTATTACGGTGCTGACCTTGGTATTTTACTTTTTAATTTGTTCGTTGTATTCTTGGATATACTATGCTTTATTATCTATATGGTTGCAATTTGCCGTATGAATGATTACCGGGAGTATTATTTATTCCTTATGCTGAATATCCCGAATTTAATAATTATCGTTATGGGCGGTCTGTGGACATTCTGCGGTTATTTTCAGGCTCCGGACGAACCTCCTAACGTTTCCCGGAATATCAAGGGCTACCTGTTTTTCATCGGATTTGTTTGCCTTGTCAATTCTTTTGGCTGGTTGAAATATCGCAGGCTGAAAAAATCCGCCGCAAGTCAAGAATTAAAAGAGTAAAAAATAACGGACTATCGCAGTGATAGTCCGTTTTCTTATTGATTTATGCACGAAACTGTGCTATAATTACTTTGAGATAAGCTCGAGAGTGTCTCTTGCAATGAGGAGCTCCTCATTTGTAGGAACAATCCAAACCTCAACCTTTGAATCAGGTGTTGAGAGCTTTGTGAGCTTGCCTCTTACAGACTTGTTGAGCTCCTTGTCGATCTTGATGCCGAAGTAGTCCATATCTGTGCAGGCACCCTCACGAACCTCCCATGAGTTCTCGCCGATACCGCCTGTGAAGAGGATAGCATCGAGACCGTTCATAGCAGCAGCGTAGGAACCGATGTACTTTCTGATCTCGTAGATGAGCATATCAGAAACGAGCTGAGCTCTCTTGTTGCCCTCGTTAGCAGCAGCCTGAACGTCACGGTTGTCAGAACCAACACCGGATACTCCGAGGAAGCCTGACTTCTTGTTCATATACTCGCTCATCTCAGAAGGAGTAAAGCCGTGCTTGTCAGCAACGAATGTTACAGCGGAAGGATCAACACAGCCTGTACGTGTACCCATTACAACACCGTCAAGAGGAGTGAATCCCATTGAAGTATCAACGGACTTGCCGCCGTCAACAGCTGTGATAGAAGAACCGTTGCCGAGGTGGCATGAAACGATCTTGAGGTCCTTAACGTCCTTGCCCATAGCCTCTGCGAGAGCCTTGGAAACGAATCTGTGAGAAGTACCGTGGAAACCGTACTTTCTTACGTGGAGTGTCTCATAGTCATCGTAGGGAAGACCGAACATGAAAGCCTTGGGGGGCATTGTCTGATGGAAAGCTGTATCGAATACAACTACCTGAGGAACGTTTGCGGGGATAACGCTCTTGCAGGCTCTGAGAGCGAGAGCATGAGCGTGGTTATGTACGGGAGCGAGTTCGCGGAGTTCATCGATCTTGTCGATAACTTCGTCAGTTACGAGAACGGACTTGTCGAATACGTCAGCACCCTGTACTATACGGTGACCAACAGCTGAGATCTCGTCCATGCTGTCGATAACTTTAGCGTCACCTGTTGTAAGAGCTTCAACGAGCTTCATAAAAGCTTCTGTGTGAGTGGGGAAAGCACAATCCTGATCGAGAGTTCTTCCGTCGCTTGTCTTATGAGCGATATGACCGTCGATACCGATACGGTCGCAGTTTCCCTTTGCGATAACGCTCTCATCGTCCATATTGATGAGCTGGTACTTAAGGGAAGAGCTTCCTGCATTAACAACTAAGATTATCATATATGCAAATCCTTTCAAAATTTTATATTGCATATACTATTATATACTTTTTTTGAAAAAATGCAAGTCTTTTTTGCAAATTTTAGGCTTCGAGCTCGCGGGTTCAATGAAATATCGGCAAAAAAGACAAAATTGAACTGTGTTTTAGAGCGTAGTTGAGTATAAAGCCAAACTTAATGAAAAATTTATGAAATCCATTGAAATTTGAGAAAAGAGGTAGTAAAATGAAAATCAGCGGTATTATCTGTGAGTACAATCCTTTTCACAATGGTCACCTGTATCATATCCGTGAAACTCGGAAACATGGTGCTACGCATATAGTTGCGGTAATGAGCGGAAACTTCGTCCAGCGCGGCGATGTTGCCATTATGGACAAGCTCGAACGTGCTCGTCTTGCGGTGCGTTCCGGAGCGGATCTCGTTATCGAGCTTCCGGTGCAGTACTGCCTTTCTTCGGCTGAGAATTTCGCCAAGGGAGCAGTATATCTTCTCAATGCGCTCGGAACTGTTGATGAGCTCTCATTCGGAAGCGAGTGCGGCGATACCGAGCTCCTTGAAAAGACTCTTGAAACTGTCGAGTATACGGCTCTTACGCGTTCGGACGAGATACGCAGTATAATGGAAAAAGGCTATACCTATCCCCGGGCTCTTAATTCTGTGATAAATGGTGCTGATCCTGAGATAGGCGAGATAATCTCAGAGCCTAATAACCTGCTTGCGATTGAGTATATGCGTTCACTAAGGGGATTTGCGTCCGGTATGACGCCGTTTACTATCAAGAGAGTCAGCGCTCCTCACGATAGCAATGTGCCTGCCGGAGGATTTGCGAGCGCTTCGTATATACGTGAAAAATTTGCTTCAGAGCACAGTATCTCAGCCATAAGCGAGTATACTACTCCGCTCTGGGCAGATGCTATATCAGAGGCGAGGAGTAAGGGTGAGACAGCTGCTTTGTCAAGGCTCGAGAGAGTTCTCCTGTATAAGCTGAGAAGCACGGATACAGACGAGATAGCAGAGATAAACGATGTAGGGCAGGGACTTGAGTACAGGATATATGGTGCAAGAATGGCAGGCTCTCTCGATGAACTGCTGTTCACAGTAAAGACAAAGAGATATACTATGGCAAGAATACGCAGGATAATGCTCTCTCTCCTTATCGGTATAACAAAAAACGATATGAAGCATCTTCCGCCGTACGGAAGGATACTTGCGTTCAACGAGAGGGGAAAAGAGATACTTGCTCAGGCAAAGGATACAGCTAAGATACCATATGCATCTTCGATAGCGAAGCTTGCCCGTCAGGGGGATACGGCAGAACGCTTTGCCAAGCTCGAGATAAGAGCTTCCGATGTCTATGGACTCGCACTTGAGACAGTGACCTCTGCTCAAAAGGATTATAAAGCAAAAATAATGATAGATATGGAGTAATTTTAATGACGGCTGATTTTTTCAGATCAACTGCGGCTGCACTTGCGGCAGCTTTCATCTTCACCTCATGCGGCACGGAAGTGCCCGACAGTTCGACTCTTGAGAGGCATAACGCTGCGGCAGCTGCGGCTGATGTACCTGCAACAGTAGCGATAACAGAGCCTGAGACAGAAGCTCCTACAGAGCAGTTTACGATAGATGTTTCGTTACCGGAGGGTTATGTAACGCCTTTCTCCTGTATCACAGGAGAGGTAACGGCTGTTATGCAAAAGCCGGAACTTCCTACCGGCTGTGAGATAACTTCACTTACTACTCTGCTGAATTATCTCGGATTTGATGTTGATAAGATCACTATGGCTGACCGTTTCATGCCGATAACCTTTACCGGTGAAGTCGTTATGGACGAGGCTTTTGTAGGTGATCCGAGAATAGACGGCTTTGGCTGCAATGCAAATGTCATAGTGCAGGCAGCAGACAAATACTTTGCTTCTGTTGATTCTCCCTGCTATGGTGTTGATCTAACAGGAACTGAGTTCGATGATCTGATGTATCAGCTCGAAGAGGGCAGACCTGTTCTTGCATGGGTAACGATAGATCTGAGGGAATCTTATCCCGAAAAGGTATGGAAGGCTCAGAACGGCAAGGACCTCATATTTGACTGGTATCAGCATTGTGTGGTCGTGTACGGAATAGAACTGCCTGACGGCGATAATGATGGTAAGGTTACTGTTGCTGATCCCCTTGCCGGAAATGTTGTCTACCCATATTCAAAATTCAAGAAAATGTATGATGTGCTCGGAAAGCAGGCTGTAGTCATCTGCGGAGATGCTTCTACTGAGGGACATCATGTAACGAGCGAAGCTGAAAGATCTGTCACTATGATGACAAAGACAGAACGCGAAGAAGCTTCTGCGGCAGCTAAAGCAGGTAACTGATATGATAAAGGGCGTAATTTTTGACCTTGACGGAACTGTTATAGATTCGATGAGCGTGTGGAACGACGTAGACAGGAATTTCCTGCGCGAGAACGGTATCACTTCGCCGTCAGAAGCTGTGTCCGATAAGGTTAGGACGATGTCGGTAGATCAGGCAGCAAAGTTCTTCATCGACGAGCTTGGTATCGCGCATACGAAGGAGTATATCATAAACCGTATAGAAGAACTCGTTCGCATAGAATATGAGGAGAATATCCAGCTGAAGCCCTATGTCAGGGAGCTTCTCGGCATACTCGATGAAAAAGGTATACCATACGGAGTTGCGACTGCAACATACAAGAGCCTTGCATCTGCCGTGCTTAAAAGATGCGGCATATATGACAGGTTCAGATTTGTGCTGACGGACGCCGAATACCCAAATGGAAAGAAATTCCCGGATATATTCCTCGGCGGCGCTGAACGCCTTGGTACTGAACCGTGTGACACTCTCGTTATCGAGGATTCGCTCCACTGTGTAGAGACTGCTGTGAATGCAGGCTTTGTGACAGCGGCTGTATACGACGAGATCTCGTCAGGCGACAGAGACAAGCTGAAAGAAACAGCGGATTACTATATCAGCTCTCTCAGGGAAGCTGAGAAGATCATCAACGGCGGAATGTGAGTTCCGTCTGTATTTTTGAAGGATAATGATATGAAAAGAGTTATGGTAGGAATGAGCGGAGGCGTTGACAGCTCTGTTGCGGCTCTTCTCCTGAGAGACAGGGGATTTGAAGTAATGGGTGTGACTCTCAAGCTCTTTTCTGATGAAGATATTTCAGAGGCGCAGAAGGAAGGAAAGACTTGCTGTGCGCTGTCAGATGTTATGGACGCAAAAAGCGTTGCAAGAAGACTCGGTTTCGAGCATCTTGTGTTCAACTTCAAGGACAATTTCCGCGAGCACGTTATGAAACAGTTTGCGGACAGCTATATATGCGGCAGAACTCCCAATCCCTGTATCGAGTGCAACCGCCATGTCAAGTTCGATAAGATGCTCAGACGTGCACTTGAACTTGATTACGACTATATCGCCACCGGTCACTATGCTGTGAATGAGTTTGACGAGAAGAGCGGAAGGTACCTTCTGAAACGCCCTGCTGATCGCAGCAAGGATCAGACATATGTGCTTTATTCGCTCACTCAGGAGCAGCTTGCGCATACGATATTTCCGCTTGGCAGTCTCGAAAAGTCACAGGTAAGGGATATAGCAGAGAAAGCCGGTCTTGTTAACTCGAACAAGCCTGACAGTCAGGATATATGTTTTGTACCTGACGGAGACTATGCCGGATTTATCCGCCGTTTTACTGGCTGTGAGACTCCATGTGGAAACTTCGTCGATATTCAGGGAAAAGTTCTCGGAGAGCATAAGGGTATCATCAATTACACGGTCGGTCAGCGAAAGCATCTTGGTATATCGCTCGGAAAGCCGGCTTACGTTGTGCGAAAAGACGTTGAAAGCAATACCGTCACTCTCGGAGACGAGTCAGATCTTTATACAAAGTCGCTCATAGCCGATGATTTCAATCTCATTTCCGTGCCTGAGATTAGTGAGCCAATGCGAGTTACCGCAAAGACTCGTTACAGTCAGAAAGAACAGCCGGCGGTCGTTTCTTACCTTGGGGACGGCAGATATATGGTCGAATTTGACGAGCCGCAGAGAGCGGTCACAAGCGGACAGGCTGTAGTTCTCTATGACGGGGATGTTGTTGTCGGCGGAGGAACGATAATATGAAACGGACTGCGCTGCTTGTTGTCGATGCTCAGAATCTGCTGTTTGATGAAAGACTTTATGCCTTAGAGCCGCTTGTTATGAATATTCAGCGCCTTATATACCATTCTCGTATGTACGGAGTTGAAGTAATATATGTTCGTCACGATGATGGCGAGGGCAAACCTCTCTCAAAGGGCAGCGACGGTTTTGAGGTATATGATGGATTTGCTCCTATGAACGGTGAGAGGATCTTCGATAAGACCGTGAACAGTCCTTTCCGTGACAGCGGACTTCTTGAATACCTGCGCAAAAAAGGCACGGAAAAACTCATCGTTGTTGGTTTGCAGACTGATTACTGTATTGACGCAACTGTCAAATGCGGCTTTGAGCATGGTTTTGAGATGATAGTTCCCGAATACTGTAATTCAACTTTTGACAATGAATTTATGACGGCGGAGCAGACTTACCGCTATTATAACAGCTTCATGTGGAAAAACAGGTACGCTCGCTGTGTCGATATGAGAGAAGCACTTGATATAATACGTGATCATAAGGATAAACCTGAGTTTAGCAGATTTAATGAGACACATATCAGAAGAGCGACCAAAGAAGATGCTTCGAGAATTGCGGAGATACTTGTGTTTGCTAAACGAATGAAGTATCGCTCTATTTTTAATGACGATGCATATTCATTCGGAGAATTACAAGTTATTCCTGTCGCAGAAAAGTACCTTGAAAACGGTTTTCTGAACAATATGTTCCTTTATGATGACGGAATTATAAAAGGACTTATCCGCATAGAGAAAGAAGAAATCGTTGAATTATATGTTGATCATTTCTTTCAAGGTCAGGGCGTCGGCTCAGAATTGATCGAATATGCCAAAGAAAAATATGCAGTCAATTTTCTTTGGACGATAGAAAAGAATATTGATGCTGTCCGCTTTTATGAGGCACACGGTTTTCATCTTACGGAAACAAAAAAGTATGAAGAAGGAACTACTGAATATATTGTAATGATGAGAAGATAAAAAGGAAAAATATGGAATACAAATACGAAAAACTAACCGATAAAATATATGTCTGTGCCAGCAGCGATCACCGCTTCGGCACGGACGCTTTTCTGCTTGCACACTTCTCGCAGTACCGCCGCAAGGATAAGGCTTGTGATCTCGGAACAGGCTGCGGTATAATTCCTCTGATAATGCAGAAACAGCTGCCTCCGCAGGTGACCTATGCGGTGGATATACAGGAGGGAGCGATAGAGCAGTTAAAGCTTGGTATGGAGCACAGCGAGACAGAGGGGATTGTCCCTGTATGTGCTGACCTCAAGGAACTCTGGGAAGGTGCACCTCTCGGACAGCTTGACCTCGTTACCTGCAATCCGCCTTACAAAGCAGACAATGCAGGCTTTCAGAGCGCGATAACAGCTCAGAGGATAGCGCGCCACGAGATAATGTGCAATATAGACGATGTTTGTGCGGCTGCGGAAAAGCTCCTGAAATTCGGCGGCAGACTCTGTGTCTGCAACCGTCCGGAAAGGCTCAGCGACGTTATATATGCTATGAAGTCACACAACATAGAGCCAAAGCGTCTTAGAATGGTGTCGAAAGGACCGGAGGAAGCACCGTGGCTTTTCCTTATCGAGGGTAAAAAAGGCTCAAAGCCGTTTATGAAGATAGAACCGCAGCTTTATATACGCAGCGGAGATGGCTTCTCGGACGAGCTTCAGATGATATACAACACCGGAAAGGAGCAGTTATGAGCGGCACACTTTACATAATCGGAACGCCTATCGGCAATATGGAGGACATCACTCTCCGTCAGCTGCGTATGCTGGAGGAAGTGGATTTCATATGCGCGGAGGATACACGCGTAACGCTGAAGCTCCTCAACCGCTATGAGATAAAGAAGCAGCTCGTCAGCTTCCATGAACACAGCACAGAAGCTGAAGCTGAGCAGATAATCGGCAGACTTATTTCCGGTGAGAGCTGCGGAGTCGTTACCGATGCAGGTATGCCTTGCATATCAGATCCGGGCGAAGTGCTGGTGAAGCTGTGTGCGGAAAAGGGGATAGACGTTAAGGTAGTTCCCGGACCGAGCGCGGTCGTATCTGCGGTAGCTCTTTCGGCTATGGGGGCAAAACGTTTTATGTTTGAAGGCTTTCTTCCTGTTCCAAAGAAAGAACGTGCTGAACGTCTTGAGCTCCTGCGCGGCGAAACGGGACTTATGGTATTCTACGAAGCACCGCACAAGCTGAAGACTACACTTGCTGATCTTTGTGATTTCTTCGGCGGTGAGAGAAAGATAGCGCTCTGCCGTGAGCTCACCAAGATACATGAGGAAGTGCTGAGGATGACTCTTGCAGAGGCTTGCAGCTACTACTCCGAACATGAGCCTAAAGGCGAATTTGTACTGGTACTGGAAGGAGCTTCCGGAGATGCAGACGAGGAAATAACCATAGAACAGGCACTCGAACAGGTACGCAGACTGGTAGATATGGGCGAAAGACCGGTAGATGCCTGCAAAGCTGTTGCAAAGGAAAGCGGACTGAGAAAAAGCGATATTTATGCCGCTTTTTGCGCTGAAAAATGAACATTTTTAGAGTTTTGTGTGATAAACGTGTGAAAACTTGTGCAATATCCTTGCAATTTATAAGATAATGTGGTATAATTACTGTCGGTTTTGTATATAGTATAAAATATACAAACTAAATTTGCAGCTTCAAAGCAGAAATACTGCTGAGAAGGAGGTAATTATGATTTGTGATCTGCATTGTCATACTAAGTTGTCGGATGGTTCACTCGGTATAGAGGACATAATAGATCAGGCAAAACGTACTAACATCGATTGGCTTTCCATCACAGACCACGATACTATGGCTTCATTTTCCCGTGCTCACGTTCTCGGAGAGAGAGCCGGAGTAAAGATACTTCCCGGTGTAGAGCTCTCGGCGTGGGACAAAGCCCGTAACAGCAAGGTTCATATCCTCTGTTATGCTCCGCAGAAACCTGACCGCCTTGAGGGACTCTGCCTCAAGTGCTGTGAGATAAGAAAAGAATGCTCAAAGGAAATGATAGATAAGGTAATGGAGAAATTTCCCATAACCCTCGAGAGCATACTCAAGCATACCACATCATCAAAGAGTATCTTCAAGCAGCACATCATGCGTGCGCTTATAAGCTACGGCTACGCTCTTGAATTCTACGGTGATCTTGACCGGGAGCTCTTCAATCCTCAGGTCGGAAGCTGCTACGTAGAGCGTGAATACCCTGATGTTAATTTTGTTATTGACCTTATACATACTGCAAAGGGCGTTGCTGTAATGGCTCACCCTGCACAGTACGATAATATAGAGCTCCTTGAGGAGCTCGCAAAGAAAGGCAAGATAGACGGCGTAGAAATCGGACATCACTCAGCTGATGAGGCTTACCGCAAGGAGCTTTCTGCTATCTCTGAGAAGTACGGTCTTATAGAGACCGGCGGCTCTGATTTCCACGGACTTTACAATGCTGTGCCGACTCATCTTGGAAGTGAGACTACTACAAAGGAAAATCTTGACAGGATAATCAAGCTCGCATCAAAGATGTAAGATAAAAACAGGGAGACAAATGACGGAATTTATAAGAAAAGAGAATGTTAAGATAATACCGGCTGTTATTTCATTCATTTTGCTGCTGGTGTTTATTGCACCGCTGTTCAAACGTATTGTCAATATCGGAAATCTTTTCGGTATGGCTGTTGCAGGTACTATGACTCTTGTATTCGTCTTTTACGGAAGGACTGCCGGCAAGCTGAAAGCGCTGTGTGAAAGTACAGCAGGAAAGGCTTTTGTCTGCATATGCTGTGGACTCGCTGCTGCTTTTGTCGTGTATGCACTGACAGTCAGCGTGTTTATGGCAAGTTCAGCTGTTGCACGTCCTGATAACAGTGATACGACTCTTGTTGTGCTCGGTTGTCGGGCAAAGAACGGTTATCCCAGCAAAATGCTGAGATATCGTCTTGACGCCGCCTGCGAATTCCTTGACGAAAACGATAGTGTAAAGGTAGTCGTTTCGGGCGGTAAGGGCAAAGACGAAGCCACGACAGAAGCGTGGGCGATGAAGCAATATCTTGTTGCGAAGGGCGTTGCTCCTGAGCGAATATTTATGGAGGATAAGTCCGTAAATACCGAACAGAACCTGAAGTATTCGATGGATATCATCAGGCAGGCGGGGCTGAGTCAGAACATAACTATCGTTACTGACGGTTATCATCAGCTTCGTGCAAAAATGATTGCGAAGAAGATCGGAATCGACGATACCTGCGCAATATCAGCGGATACATCGAAGATACTGCTCCCGACCTACTGGGTGAGAGAGTGGTTTGCGATACCGTATTATCTGATACGCGGAAAAGCGTAATTGTTACTATTATAATAAGAAGAGCCGCTGTATAAGCGGCTTTTATTATTGGTGATAAAGCTTTATAATGGTATCTACGTGGATTTTATTAGGTCAATGGCTGAAAGCATTTGTAAGGGGCATAGAATACAAGAAAGCCGCTGTGAAAACAGCGGCTTGTTCTTATTTAATTATGCAGTTACGATACTGTCAGCCTTGTGGAGTCCGAGCTTTTCTACAGCCTGTTCTCTCATCTTGTACTTGAGTATCTTTCCGGCAGCGTTCATCGGGAAACCGTCAACGAAGTCAACGTATCTCGGGCACTTGTGCTTTGCCATTCTGTCGAGACAGAACTGCTTGATCTCGTCCTCGGTAGCTGTTTCGCCTTCCTTGAGGATAATGCACGCCATAATTTCTTCGCCGTAGTCCTCGCTTGGAACGCCGATTACCTGAACGTCCTTAACCTTGGGATATGTATAGAGGAAGTCCTCGATCTCCTTGGGGTAGATGTTCTCGCCGCCGCGGATGATCATATCCTTGATTCGTCCTGTGATCTTGAAGTAGCCGTCCTCTGAACGTCTTCTTGCAAGGTCACCTGTGTGGAGCCAGCCTTCGCTGTCGATAGCAGCAGCAGTTGCCTCGGGCATCTTGTAGTAGCCCTTCATTATATTGTAGCCTCTTGCAACGAACTCGCCGTCTGTATCGTCAGGGAGCTCCTCGTTTGTCTCTGGATCAACGATCTTGCATTCAACGCCGAAGATAGGTCCGCCGACAGTATTTACACGCTGCTCGATAGTATCAGTAGTCTTACTCATAGTTGTAGCAGGTGAAGCTTCTGTCTGACCGTAGGTAATGCAGATCTCAGACATATGCATCTTGTTGAGAACGTCTTCCATTGTCTTGATAGGACAGGGAGAGCCAGCCATGATACCGGTACGCATATATGAGAAGTCAGTCTTCTCAAAGTCCTCGTGTCCGAGCATAGCGATGAACATTGTCGGAACACCGTGGAAGCAGGTTATCTTTTCCTTGTTGATGCAAGCAAGTCCCTTTCTAGGGGAGAAACGTGTGATAGGTGACATTGTTACGCCGTGAGTCATTGAAGCAGTCATAGCGAGTACCATTCCAAAACAATGGAACATAGGCACCTGTATCATCATACGGTCAGCAGTTGAGAGATCCATGCAGTCTCCGATAGCCTTACCGTTGTTTACAACATTGTGGTGTGTGAGCATAACTCCCTTGGGAAATCCGGTAGTACCTGATGTGTACTGCATATTGCAGACATCGTGCATATTGATAGTCTTGCGGACGATCTCTACCTCGCTGTAGGGGATATTTTTGGAAAGTGCAACAGCTTCTTCCCATGTGTAGCAGCCGTTGTTCTTTGAGTCGATAGTGATGACATTTCTGAGGAACGGAAGCTTTGCAGAGCGGAGCTGACCGGGCTGGCAGGTCTCGAGCTCGGGACAGAGTTCCTTGATTATGTCAACATAGTTGATGTTCTTGATACCGTCGATCATAACGAGAGTCATAGTGTCCGACTGGCGGAGGAGATATTCAGCCTCGTGGATACGGTATTCAGTGTTCATAGTAACGAGAACAGCGCCGATCTTTGTAGTTGCCCAGAAAGTGATGTACCACTGGGGAACATTGGTTGCCCAAATAGCAACATGGTCGCCCTTCTTTACGCCCATTGAAAGGAGTGCGCGTGCGAATGTGTCAACATCATCACGGAACTCAGGGTATGTACGTGTATAGTCGAGCTCAGTATAGCGGAAAGCATACTGATTCGGGAACTGATCGCAGATACGGTCGAGGACATCGGGGAAGGTGTAGTTGATGATCTTCTCCTTAGGCCATGGATACTGACCGTCGCCGCGCATATTTGTCTGAAGTGAGTGCTTGTGCTTTTTCTTGTAGGGAGCCATAAACTCAGCGAACTGAGGTACGACAACGCCTGCATCGCTGAGGTCCTTTGCCCAGCGCTTTACCCATTCGAGGGAGATGTAGCCGTTGTAGTTGATAGTACCGAGTGCGGCGATCATTTCCTTTACAGGAATATCACCTGAACCCATTATGCGGTATTCAACAGTACCGTCAGGACGCATAACGCTGTCCTTTACCTGGATGTACTTTATGTATTCGCCGAGATTAGCGATAGTTGTTTCAGGAGCTTCGCCAGCATAGCGGTAAGGGTGGTGCATATCCCAGAGAGCAGCGACCTTGCGGCTCGATACCTTATCGAGGAGCTTTGCGAGTCTTGCTGTGTCACTGTAAACGCCGTTTGACTCAACGAGGAGAGTTACATTGTATTCCTCAGCTATCGGAACGAGCTTGAGGAGAGCTTCTGCAACGTAATCGTCGTCAACGTCTCCGCCGGGGGCAGGTTCGAGGTCACCGAGAATTCTTATATATGAAGCATCGAGCTTCTGTGCGAGCTGAGCATAAGCGCGGATCTCTGCTTCTGCTTCGTTGAATTTATCCTTGAATTTAAGGCAGGCGCCGGATGAAAGACATGGAATTTCTAGACCTAGGGCCTTTAGTTTTGCAACTGTGTCGGGTAGCTGTGAATCGGTAAAGGGCTTAGCTTTAACGGAGAAAATTTCGTCACCTAGACCTCTTATCTCGATTCCGTCAAAGTTGAAGTCTTTTGCCATAGAGTAGATGTCCGGCCATGACCAATCAGGGCAGGCAAGAGTTGAAAAACTGATCTTCAAAGTCTATCATTCCTTTACATATGAAATATTGTTACAATAACAAATTACATTATAACACATTATTTCAAGGATTTCAAGCATAAAAATATATTTTTATCAAAAAACACTCACAAGGTCAATATTTATAATTATAATTTGGCTTCGACTATGAAAAAATCATTAAGTCCCTGTTGCTATTTCTGATGCTATGTGTTATAATTACTATACTATTATAATGTATAAGGAGAATGAGTATGCATTTCAAAAAAGCGTTTTCGGCAGCAGCGGCAGCTGTTATGCTTTCTTATAGTTCTGTACCATATGCTTACAGCTCGGATAAGCTGATAGCAGGCGGATATGAGCATACACACCTCAAAGATTCGCTGCCGGATATGAGCGGTTTTGCATCTGACGGAAAGCTCGTTTCGTCCGTGGCATATGATCCGATGGTGCAGACTCAGGTCTCTGCGGCTGAATTTCCGGCTAAGTACGATATGAGAGAATACGGAGCCGTTTCTTCCATGAAGGATCAGGGCTCGTACGGTACCTGCTGGGCGTATACTTCTGCTGCAAGCGCCGAGTCATCGATAATCGGTTCTGTTCCGGATGTTGATCTCTCGGAGATGCATACTGCGTTCTACTCCTTTTACGATCCGTTCAGCGGCGATATAATGGATATGGATGTGCAAGATATCCTTAACAAGGGTGGAAACAGCCGTCAGGTCATCAGTCTGTGGGCAAAATGGTGCGGACCGGTAAACGAAGAACGACTGCCTTATGAAGAGAGGGATATATTCCGTGACCGTTTCAGCGTCACACAGATGCTGACTCAATGTGACTACCATCTGAAAAATGCCTATACTCTCTCTTATAATGATGAAAATTCCAACCGTCAGGCTGTAAACGATCGGATAAAACAGTTTGTTATGTCGGGCAATGCGGTGGACTGTAATATCTATCACAGCAATAAGGACACATACGACAGCACGTTCTGCACATCATACTCTCTACGCACAAAGCGCCTTCAGAACCATGCTGTCACAATAATAGGCTGGGACGACGATATGCCGGCTGAACGCTTTAAGAATTCGCCTGCCGGAAACGGTGCATGGCTCGTTAAGAACAGCTGGGGAATGGATAACGGCAAGGAAGGCTGTTTCTGGATATCGTACTACGATAATTCGCTGGATGATTTTACTGTTTTTGAGCTAGCTGACAAGAATGAGCATACATATATTTGTCAGAATGACGTTTATTCGCCGTATTTCAGACTTTCATCAGATAAGGACTCGGACAGTGTATATGCGGCGAACGTTTTCCGTGCACCGCAGGATATGAACCTTGATGCTGTTGCGACTTACTTTCTTGTTCCGGAAACCGGCTACGAGGTGAGCGTTTATACCGGTATTACTTCTGAGGATTTACCTGTTTCCGGTGAGGCTCATACCGGACTTGCTTCGGGAGTCAGTGAACTTACAGGATTTGAAACTATTGAGCTCGATAAGAGCGTTCCGGTGAAGTCGGGCGAGCTGTTCAGCGTAGTTGTACATTTTACAAATGATAATGTCACTGATCTTGTACCGTCAGAGGGCGGATTTACTGCAAAGTCCAAAGTAACAGGCAAATATACTGATGTTGACGGCTCTGCTGGCCGTGAGCAGATAGAAGCTTCCTTATCCCATACAAGTTTTATCAGCGCTGACGGCAAGGAATGGGAAGACGTACAGGAAGAAAACTACTGTTTAAGCGATGAAGAGAAGAATGAGTTCATCGACGAATTTGAACACGCTTATCTCGACGGACTGTTTCCGGAGGACGGCAGCATCTACACTGCATCAGTCGAGCTTGTAGACAGTTATAAAGCTTTGTTTGAAAAGTCTGATGTATATACCTGTATCGGAAACATATCCATTAAGGCTCTTGGTTCACAGCCGGGAACGGTGGACTTTTCGCATATGTCCGGAGAGGTAGCTCCCGATGAAAAGGTGGAGCTGAGTGCGAAGAACGGCTCAGCGATAAGATATTCCATGAATGGCGGTGAGTTTATGGACTACACAAAGCCGCTGAAAATAGATTCTGATATGAAGATAAGCGCAACAACGGACGGAGTGCATTTCTCGGAGCGAAGCTATTCGCCGGCAAAAGCGCAGTTAAATGCTCTGTACTACTGCGAATACTCTGATAGGAGATACAACTATAAGCAGGCTGTAAAGACAGGTCCGAACAACTATCTTATAGAAGTCAATGCTGGATATAAAGACATGGTGCTTTATCCTTTCACAGGTGCTGAGATAGCTGACAATGAGTACAGTATAGAACCCTACAAGCGCAGCGCGCAGATAGACAAGCAATACGGCGAAAGAACCGTTACTCTGCATCTCGAACAGGATAATCGGCTCAGCAGCGATGTTGAAGTGAAGATAATTTATGATCCTGTCAATATCTACCTTGATAGTCAGATAGTCAATTTAGGTAGCGGTATTACACTTTACGCTCCTGACGGTTCACAGATAGAATCCGGATCTGATATAGGCAAGTTTGCCGGAATGTCACTCATAGCCGATACGCCTGACGGTGAGGTCACTGTAAAAGTTCCTGATAAGCCGGTGATACCCGAGCTGAACATTGACTTCCGCGAGGAGACACTCGGTACTATGCCGGATGATATAGCAGACAGTCTTGAATACTCGGTGAACGGATGTGGATTTGTACCGGCAGCAAGCAGAATGATAAAAACAGACAGCGGCTGGAAGTTCAAAGTTATGCCATCTGAAAAACTCGAACTGCGTGTCGGGGCTGGCAGCGGAAGATTTGCGAGTGATATAGTCAGCTATGACATTCCCGATGCTCCTGATGCACCGGAGAAGCTGCCCGCTTTTGAGCGCTGTGAAGATAGCAGTCTCTTGCTTGAAGACACAGACAGCTTTGAACTTGCTCATTATATAACAGGACATTCTGACTATCCTGAGTACTGGGGATATGATTATTCAGGCGACTACAAGGATACTCTGAAAAATGCTTACGGAGAAGCTGCGGTTGGTGAAGGTCTTGACCTCTGCTTTGATAAGTGGTCAGATGACGGAAGAACCGATATAGGTGAGTATATGCTGATAAGGCGAAAGGCTAGTGACAGCAGTTTTGCTTCAAAGGCTGTCCGTATAAAAGCAGTTGAGAAGGGTGATGTTGACGGAGACGGAATGGTTCTCGCATTTGACGCATCACTTCTGCTTCGCCACTATACCGAACTTTCGTCTTCGAGAAAAGGCGCTGTCGAGCCTGAATTAGATTATGCCGCTGATTATGACAGGGACGGACATATCACAGCGTTTGATGCGAGTGAAGTGCTCAGACTGTACACTCTCAGATCATCGAAGGTGACGGGATGAAAAACAAACAGACACAGGCTCTGATATTAGGAATACTGTTTATGCTGGTCGCTATCGGAGGACTTCTTCTGCATAAGCCGAAAGAAGAGAGAAAAGTAACTTTCACGCCGGTAACGACTGCCGAGGAGACTTCGGATAATACAACAACGGCAACCCAGACATCGACTGTAACTTTGGTGACTTCTTCTGTGTCAACAGTCAGTATCACTTCGACGACGGAAATGATGTCCGAAACCGTAACAGAATTTCTGCTTCTTGATCTGAACAAGGCGTCGGAGGATGAACTGTCTATGCTGAAAGGGATAGGAGAAGTGAAAGCGGCTGCTATAATCAGCTACCGGGAGAAACACGGCGGCTTCAGCTATATCGAAGAAATAATGATGGTCGACGGCATAGGACCAGAAACATTTTATGATATAAAGGAGCATATATTTGTAGAAAATCCCGTTACAACTGCGGTGACAACAGAACCAGTTACAGAAACTGATACACAGCCGGAAATCGTTACAACTCCTGAGTCAAAATCAGAAGAAATCGAAACAGAGAGCATCCTGACGCTTGAAGATATTGCTCCGGTGAACATAAATACTGCCGGCAAAGAAGAACTGATGCTTTTGCCAAATATCGATGAAAAGACCGCAGAGGGCATAATAGAACTGCGCGGCAAGATAGACGGCTACGGAAATGTATATGAGCTCCTATATGTTGATGGAATTTCACAAAAAGAGCTGTCGGAACTCCTGGAATTTGTAACCATTGGGCAATAGCAATAAAAGAGAGAGACTTTGATTGTTGAATAAGAGTCAAAATAGCTTTAACCGTTTTGTAACTTTTGTTTTTTGATGGTGGTAATTGTGTGATTATTAACGAAAATGACTTGTTGAAAGTGTACAGGACGCACAAAAAATATTAAAGAACGATATAAAGCATTGACTTTGAGTAAAAAATGCTGTATATTTGAAATACAAAAGCAAGCAGTATGTATGGGGGATATTCCGCATACTTCTTGTGAAAAGTTACACAGACATTAGTCTTGGTAATAGCTGCCCTACATGGTCAGCGGCGGGGAACTGATGACAGCAGCGTCGGCACGAGTACATTTGTGTTGATCTGTCGGCAGAGATCCGTAGATTTATCCATTCATATTATGCTTCCAGCGGAGCGTAATATACATATTTAAGGAGGAAATACCAATGAACACACTTAAGAGAACATTAGCATTAGTTGCTACTCTCGCTATGTCTGCAACAGCTTTCGTAAGCTGCGGTAGCGACGATTCTTCAAGCAGCAGCAAGGCTGCTACAACAGGCGCTGCAACAGAGGCTGACACAGCTGCTTCTGAGGCTGGCTCAGGTGAGGCTTCTTCTGAGGCTGCTACATCTGCTGCTCCTTCAGGCCAGGGCAACTCAACAGAGTACGGCGAGATCACACTCGGCAAGGGCGGCGATAAGTTTACAATCGTTGCTTGGAACGAAGATGACGTTCCTGCTCTTATCGATCTTTGGGCTAAGAACGGCGGAGACAAGAGCAAGGCTGACTTCACAGCATTCGGCGTAGGCGGCGGTCAGGCTTCTGAGAAGTATGACGCACTCTTCGATGCTGGCAACGCTCCTGACGTATACTTCTGTGAGGCTGACTGGGCTCTCAAGTACATCAACGATGATACTAAGACAGCTCCTCTCGAGGCTCTCGGATTCTCAGACGACAACTTCAGAGATGCATATCCTTACACAGCTGAAATCGGTAGAGCTACTGAGGGCGCTAACGCTGGTAAGATGGTAGGTGCTTCATGGCAGGCAGCTGCAGGCGGATTCGCTTACAGAACAGACCTTGCTGAGCAGTACCTCGGTGTTAAGACACCCGAAGAGATGCAGGCTAAGATCAATAGCTGGGACAACTTCGTAGCTGCTGCTACAGAAGTTGCTAACGCTTCTGATAAGAAGGTTGCTCTTGCTGACTCCGTAGGTGGTATGTGGCAGGTATTCGCTGCTAACAGAACAACTCCTTGGGTTTCTAACGGCAGAGTTGCATTCGACGCATCTTGCGAGACATTTGCTAAGTATGTAAAGACACTTTGGGACAACGGCGGTGTTACACACAACGGTCAGTGGTCTGATGAGTGGATCCCTGCTGGTAAGGACGGCTCAGCAATGGGTTACTTCGTATCAACATGGGGCTTCGGTGAGGGCGCATTCCTCGGTCAGGCTTCTTCCGAGTCTTACGGTAAGTGGGCTGTTGTTCAGGGACCTGCACCTTACTTCTGGGGCGGTACTTGGATCGTTGTTAACCCCAAGACTGACAACGGTGAAGAGGCTCAGAGCTTCATTGCTACTGCAACTGTAAATCCTGAGACAATGAGAGAGCTCGCACTCAGCAAGCCTGAGTATGTAAACAACCTCACTGTAATGCAGACAATCGTTGACAAGGGTGAGTGCCCGAACGAGTGGGTAACAAAGAACCTCGGTGGTCAGAACTACTTCGCAGAGCTCCACGAGAACGCTAAGGCAATCGACCTTAAGGGACTCATCACACCTTACGATGCTACAATCAAGAACGCATTCCTCGATGCTGTAACTAAGGAATACTGCGACGGCGGCAAGTCTTATGAGGATACAATCTCCAAGGCTATGAACGACGTTCTTACAGCTGTTCCTGATCTTGCTAAGTAATTTAATAACAATTTAGCTTAACTTATAATAGTTGCCTATGGGACGAAAGTCCCATGGGCAGCTATTTATAATCTTTAACTATTCTTAACGAGAGGGTGTGTGCTATGGCATCAGCTGCCCAGAGAAGAATCAAATCTATCAGCTATGCTAAATATGGCTATATTTTTATATTGCCGTTTTTTCTTGTTTATTTCTTTTTCCAACTTTGGCCTTTGATCAATACTTTTATTGTCAGCTTTCAGGGTAACGGCGCCGAAACCGGCGAATTTGTAGGTCTTGAGAACTTCAAGCACCTCCTGAAAAAGGTTACACTTACTACCGAGGAAAACCGTAAGGTTCTCGGTATTCTCCCCGTTGAATCCGACGCGGAGTACCAGGAGCTCGCTGCAAAGAAAATGCAGGGCGCTATTCATGATGATTTCATCAGATCATTCAAGAACACTCTTGTTCTTTGGTTCGGTAACTTTATTCCCCAGATTGCACTTTCACTTTCACTTGCTGTCTGGTTCACAGACGCTAAGCTGAAGATCCCGGGAAAAGGATTCTTTAAGGTAATAATGTATATGCCCAATATCATTACTGCCGCATCAGTCGCCGTTCTGTTTATGTCTCTCTGTTCTGAGAGTAAGTACGGTGCTTTCAACCAGCTGTTCCACAGCCTTGGTATCGTAGACGAGCTTGAAGGTCCTGACCGTGACGTTGTTAAATTCGTTACAAACAAGTGGCCTGCACGTTTTGTTATTATGTTCATCCAGACTTGGATGTGGTTTGGTAATACCATGATCATGCTTATGTCTGGTATTATGGGTATTAACCCGTCTCTGTTCGAGGCTGCAAGTATCGACGGTGCAAGCAGCGGACAGGTATTCAGAAAGATCACTCTTCCTCTCCTGAGCCCCATCATGGTTTACACTCTCGTAACATCTATGATCGGTGGTCTCCAGATGTTCGATATTCCTTATCTGTATCATGCTGGTAACGTTCCTAATAAGGAAGTTTCCACAGTGGCAGTATTCATTTACGGACACTTCCATACAGGTCAGAAGTATCAGAACTATGGTTACTCAGGTGCAGCTTCCGTACTCCTGTTTATGGTAACGCTTCTCCTTGGCTCTATCACATTCTATATGAATAGAGATGTTGATGCGATTGCTAAGAAAAAGCAGCGCAAAAAGCTCGCTAAGCAGGTAAAAGCGCAGAATAAGCAGTTTGGAGGTCTGAGCGTATGAGCAAAATGAAATCTGTATACGGACAGCCTAAGGATAACTATATGTTCAAGATCAGACTCAAGTCAGGTATCCTGTTCTTTTGGTGTCTGATTCTCACAATTATCTGCGTGCTTCCTATTTACATCCTTGTAATTAATGCTACACGTCTCGATACTGATATTGCCGGCGGACTTGCTATCGTTCCGGATAAGTATCTCGGACGTAATATCAGAGCTATGAAGCAGAACTTCGGAAACCTCTTCAAGCCGCTTATCGGTTACAGAAACAGTGCTATCATCACAGTTTCTGCTACTTTCCTTACTGTTTTCTTCTCAGCTCTTACAGCTTATGGTATTCATGTTTATGAATTCAAGCTCAAAGAAGTATCTTATACTGTAATACTTCTTATCATGATGGTTCCTACTCAGGTAACCGCTACCGGATTCCTTAACTTCATGGCTAAGATCGGCCTTGTTGATACATACTGGCCTCTTATCCTTCCGGCAGCAGCTGCTCCTGCGATCGTATTCTTTATGCGATCGTACATGAAATCGTCGTTCCCACTCGACATTGTTGAGGCTGCACGTATCGACGGTTCTGGTGAGTTCAGAACTTTCCTTACAATAGCTATTCCTATGATGAAGCCGGCTATCGCTGTTCAGGCGATCTTCGCTTTCGTTGCTAACTGGAATAACTTCTATACACCTTCAATGATCCTTCTTAGCTCCAAGACAGAGCAGAAGACACTTCCTATGATGATCTCCTCTATCCAGGCATCAGATAAGACCAGCGACCTCGGCGTTGTTTACACATGTATCGCGCTCAGTATCGTTCCGATCATTATCGCATATGTTCTGCTTTCAAGATACATCATCGCAGGTGTTGCACTTGGTGGTGTAAAGGAATAATAGCATTATTAACAGCACACTTCGGTGTGCTGTTTTTTTATGGCGCTTCGGCGTCTTATTTTTTTGTAATAACTCAGGCTTGTACCGAATATAATCAAGTGAAGGGAGTGTTAAGAATGAAAGAGCGTACAAGCTATGATGTTATATGCAGTTATCTTCCGGCTCGTCTGAGACGTATTATGAACGAAGTATCTGCCGGTGACAGGCGTTCGCTGACTGAGGTACGACTGAGGAGCGGCAGACCTGTTTCGTTCGTTTATCCATATGGCAGCCGTTTTCTTACCGATAACGGTGAACTTACAGCGAGCTACATGAATAAAGCCTGTGTGAAAGTTACTTCTTCTGAGATAGCTGAAACTGTTGAAGCATTATGCAAGTATTCTGTTCACAGCTGCAAGCGTGAGTTGAGTGAGGGTTATTTTGTACCTGCCGGCGGTATAAGAGTAGGCGCTGCCGGAACAGCAGATACGTCTGTTGGTGGAGTACTAAGGGATTTCAGTTCACTGAATTTCAGGCTATCCCGTGAGGTTATAGGGTGTGCTGATGAGATATATCGTTTATGCGACAATTGCACGGGCTTGCTTGTGTGCGGTGGAGTAAATTCCGGAAAGACTACCATGCTGCGTGATTTGTGCCGTATGACCGGAAACAGATATAAGGCTGTTCTTGTTGACGAGCGGAACGAGATCTCTGCTTCTTCGGGCGGAAATATCGGCTTCGATATTGGCGCCATGACTGATGTCATTGTCGGACAGGAACGAGCAAAAGCTATTAACTCGGCGGTGAGAACACTTTCCCCGGACGTTATCTTCTGCGATGAAATTTCCGTTCCGGCTGATGCAGAAGCCATACTATCTGCTTTCGGCAGCGGAGTGAGGTTTGTGGCAACAATGCACGCTGGTTCTTACGATGAATTGATGCAGAGAAGCGTTGGACGCCACCTTATCGAAGCAAAAGTGTTTGAGTATGCTGTGATCCTGCGCGGCAGTGGTTGTTGTTCGGAGGTAAGCGAGGTGCGGAGGCTGAAAGATGTGGTTTAGACTTTTGGCGGCGATAATGTTCACGCTTGCAGGCGGCTGTGCAGGTATCGCTGTTTCGCAGCAGCTTCGTCACCGGCAGGAAGTTTGTGCTGCGATAGGCAGCCTTCTCAGGGACATTTCGGTCTGTATTCGCTCTGTGGGTATGAATGTTTACGATATTGCGGCAAAGCTGAGAGGCGAGCCCGCTTATAAGGAGCTGACTTTTCTCAGTTTGCTGCCTGTGGATTTTTCTGAGGGGGAGAACTTCCGTGAGTCATGGCAGAACGCTCTGAATTCTCAGGAATTCCCGGAAGAGGAGCGAAGTATACTTGCAGAACTTGGGAATATGCTTGGCAGGACTGACGCTGAGGGGCAGCTTGCTGGATTGGACGTGCTTGAGGAGCGTATCCGATGTCTCGAGAGTGAACGGCGTTCCGTATTTATTGAAAAGGGAAGAATGTACCGCAGCGCCGGAGTGCTCTTCGGGGTAATGGCTGGGATACTTGTGATATAGCGGAGGTATGAATGGATATTGATCTGATATTCAAGATAGCCGGAACAGGCATAATAGTGGCTGTTCTGAATCTTGTCCTCAAACGCGCCGAACGTGAGGAACAGGCTATGATGACTACACTTGCCGGACTTATAGTCGTTCTGGTCGTGATAGTTCAGGAGATAGGCGAGCTCTTTGAAACGGTCAAGACGGTGTTCGGGCTATGGTAGACAACAGTTTTTCAGCAGCGGTTTTCTGCATATGCTCGGCTGTTCTTGCGGTCATGCTCAGACAGTACAGCCGTGAACAGGCGCTGTTTGCTTCACTTGCGGCGTGTATAGGTGTTGTAGGCGGAGCTGTTCTGCTGATAGGACCGTTGCTGACAGAGATCAGTGATATTTTTACATCTGCCGGTATATCCGATGACTATATCTCCCTTGTTTTCAAGGCACTTGCGATATCTTTCATTACGCAGATAACTTCGGACATTTGCCGAGACAGCGGTGAAACTGCTATAGCTTCAGCGGCTGAGCTTTGGGGACGCGGAGCTCTTGTCTTTATGAGCCTGCCTGTCGTCAGAGTTCTTATGGAGATGATAAATGAGATCATTTAGGACGTGTGTTATGAGAAGACTAATTATAGCGGCGGTTGTGTTCATACTGCTTCTTACGGCAGCTGTACCGCTTACTGTCGCAGCTGATAATTCTTCGGCCGAGGAGGAGATAAGCGGTCAGGTGAACGATATGCTCGAGGAATACGATATAGGTCTTGATTATGGTGATATAGCTGGTATGAGCTTTTCTGAGCTTATTTCTTATGTGCGAAGCGCGGCTGCTGCAAGAGCTTCCGCACCGATAAAAATGCTCGGTACTCTGATAGCTGTTGCTGTATTCACTGCGGTCGTGCGCAGCGTTGGAGAAGCGGCTTTACCCGAAAAAACTGGCGCACAGACATATGATATGGTGTGTGTTATCACGGCTGTTGCTGTGATGACTCCGCAGATACTGGCTGTCTATGAGCGTTCTATGGAAGCTATTCGGCGTGTCAGCGGCTTTATAGCGGTATTTGTTCCGATATTTTCAGGAATGACAATAGCTTCTGGCGGAGCTCTTACAGGCAGCGTTTATAATACCGCAGCTCTCGGAGTTTCTGAGGTTATAACTGCTCTGTCGGCAGGCTATCTCATGCCTTTACTGAGTATGACGGCAGTTCTTGCAGTGACGGGCAGCGTTTTCCCAGCCAGTTGTGTTGATAATATCGCGTCTATGCTGAAAAAGATTGTAACATGGGGCATTACTATAGTTATGACGCTTTTCAGCGGATTTGTCACGCTCAAATGCACGCTTGCCGGAAAAGCTGACGGAGCGGCTGCAAAAACGGCTAAGTTTGTTATATCCGGAAGTGTTCCGATAGTCGGCGGTGCTGTTTCTGATGCGTATTCATCGGTAAGAGGAAGCTTTGACGTTATAGTTAGCACAGCCGGTATCGCCGGGACACTGGCGGTCGTGTTGATAATGCTGCCGTCTGTTATCGAGATAGTCATCTTCAGAGCGGTGATGTGGATAGGTACATCGGCAGCAGAGCTTTTTTCAGCAGCGCCGCTTGCGAAGCTGCTGAAAGGACTCGACAGTGGGCTCGCAATAGCACAAAGCGTCCTTGTGAGTTATATGGTCATATTTGTGATCTGCACGGCGATGGTCATGCAGAGCGTACCGTAAGGAGGCTGAATGGACGGATTCACCAGCGCTGTAAAGGCAATATGTGCAGCTTCTGCGGCAGTATGTCTGATAGAATACATAACTTCGGGTAGCCAACTGAAACGGCAGGTTAAAATGCTCCTTGACCTCATTATGGCAGTCGTGGTGCTTACGCCGTTCGTAAGCGGGAATGCAGTTTTTGAACTTCCGGAGCTAAGTGAGCTTGAACCGCCGCGTCTCGAAGCTGCTGCTGAGCTCTATAATGAGGAATTGTGCAGGCAGACTGCCGAAAACATAGGCGCTGTTCTTCACGAACAGATAAAGGCTGCCGGTATAGACTGCGAGAGCATCGACATTGAGATTAATATTTCTCCCGGGGGCAGCATATCTATTATTAGAGTCACTGTCATGGCGGATAACTTTGCTGATGCGGCGGAAATAATCAGGAACAGCCTCGGAGACGATACGGAGGTAGCAGATGGGAATAGTTGACAGGATAAAGAGTTTTAAAGGCGACCGCAGGATGATGAAAGCTGTGATAGTATTCGGGGTGGCAGGTCTGCTGCTGATAATGATGTCTGCATTGACTGACGGCGGCAGTGATAAGAAAAGTACGGATAAAGCCGTTCTTTCTGCTGAACTCAGCAGCGATGCCTATTGCTCTGAGACTGAACGGCGTCTCGAAGACTTTTTGCGAAAGATAAACGGTGCAGGTGAGGTAAAGGCATTTATCAAGGTCGGGAGTGAGCAGAAATACATATATGCCACAGAGGGGAAGAAGAGCGTTTCCGATAAAAAATCAGAGGAGGAGGAGAAATATGTACTTATAGGCGGCAGCAGCGGAAAGGAAGCACTTGTAGAAACAGTTGAAGCCCCTGAGATAGAGGGCGCTGTGATACTTTGCAGCGGCTGCGGAGATCCTGCGGTAAGAGAACAGGTCTACCGAGCGGCGGCAGCGGCTCTTGGTCTACCCACAGCAAAGATATATGTAGCCAGATTAAGTTCGCCGGGAAAAGCTCCGGCATCATATCAAGGAGGATAACAATGAAGAAACCAACTATCATCATCGGGAAAAAGCAGATAATCATGACTTGTCTTACGCTTATGCTTGGAGCAGCGGTGTATGTAAATTATGCTACAGCTCCTGAAATCGGGGACAAGAAGGACGGAACGGTTTCAGCTTCGGAGGACGGCAGCATAGCGCATTACGGCGAGACTGAATTCGTCAATGCCGATGTCGGTGCAGCTTCGGACTATTTCGCACAGGCAAGGCTCGACAGGATGAACGGAAGGGATGAAGCTGTACAGACTCTCCAGACAGTAATGGGCGGCGGTGACCTTACTGAAGACGAGATGGTCGTGAATGCCCTTGATGCAGTTCAGGTATCAAAGCTGATAGAGTCGGAGGGGAAGATAGAGTCACTTATCAGGGCTCAGGGATTTGCGGACTGCGTAGCCTATCTTGACGGCGAAACAGCTAAGGTAGTTGTGAAGACAGAGGGACTTGACAAGGCTCAGGCAGCTTCGATAAAGGAAATCATACTCGGCGAAACTGAAGTGCCGGCAGAAAATATAAGAATTTTTGAAGTAAAGTAGTTGAAAAACGATAATTTTTTTGGTATAATATAAACGTGAGAGTGTAGACGGAAAATTGATTAAAAAATACACTCAAATCTATGCCCAACGGAGGTACAAAATGGAAGTTGAAAAGGAAGCTGTCAAGAGCAGACTTAAAATATCTGACGACGTTATGATTACAGTTGCCCGGCTTGCCGCCCTCGATGTAAAGGGCGTCGCAAGTCTCGGCGGCGAAGTGAACAAGATCAGCAAGGTCAGAAGAAACGGCCCTATCAAAGTAAGTATGCTTGGAGACGTTGCAGCAATAGATATAAAGATCATCGTCAAGAGCGGTTTTAAAGCCTGTGCAGTAGCTCTCGATGTTCAGAATGCCGTTAAGGAAAACATACAGAATATGACAGGTGTCGCTGTGGCAAGAGTTAATGTCACTATCAGCGGCGTTGTATTTGAATAATGGTACGCAGGTATATCCCGACCGACCTTGAAGAAGCGGCAGAGGCGTTTTGTGCAGCGTTCAACTCTGCTCCGTGGAAGGAGAAATGGACTGTTGATCTTGCTGCGGCACGTATCAGCGAGCTCACATCAGGACCGCAGTCGGTTGGGTACGTTTACGTTGAGGACGATAAGGTAAAAGGCATACTTGCAGGCAGAGTGCTCACATATATCTTCGGTATCGAGTATGTCGTGGACGATCTCTGCATCGCACCTGATATCCAGCATAAAAACTGCGGCACAGAGCTGCTGAAATATGCTGAAAAGGATCTTGCCAAGGAAGGTGTTGCTGCTATGGCTCTCCTGACTACAAGCGGATATCCGAGCCATAAATTCTACCTGAAGAACGGATTTGCAGAGAACAAGGACGTGGTATTCATGTTCCGTCCTCTCGATAAAATATAAGGAGTTTTCAAATGACAAGACACGAGATAAGAGACAGCGCATTCAAGCTGGTTTTTGAGCAGCTTCTGCGCGATGATGATATACAGGAGCTTTACGAGATAGCTGAGGAGATCGATGAGATCACAGTCAACGACGAGGTAAAGAAGCTCGTTGAGGGCACTATCGCTCACGCTGAGGAACTCGATGGTATTATTTCCAGCTACAGCAAGTCAAGAAGCATCGCCCGTATATCCAAGCTCAACCTGGCTTTGCTCAGGATAGCCCTCTATGAGTCTATTTATGACGAGAATACGCCTATGAACGCTGCTATCAGCGAGGCTGTAAAGCTGGCTATGACCTATACATATCAGGAGGACGCTTCATTCATCAACGGACTCCTCGGTGCATATTCAAGAGACGCTGCCAAGAAGGAAGATAAGGAAAATGCCTGAATTCCTGGGTATAGATACCAGTAACTATACAACTTCCGCGGCTCTGTACATAAGTGAGGACAACCTCATCGTCCAGTCGAAAAAGCTCCTTCCGGTAAAGGAGGGAGAGCTCGGGTTGCGTCAGAGCGACGCTGTTTTCCACCATACAAAACAGCTTCCGGATATGGTTGAGAAGCTGTGTGCTGAGAGAAGTATTTCCGGACTTGAAGCGATAGCGGCTTCGTCGCGTCCGCGCAATCTTGAGGGTTCGTATATGCCGTGCTTTCTCTGCGGAGAGGGCCTTGGACGTTCTCTTTCTGCTGTCACAAGAGCGCCGCTGTACACAACTTCACATCAGGTCGGTCATATCCTTGCAGCGCTATATTCTGCCGGCAGACTCAGCCTTGTGAACGAGCGCTTTATAGCTTTCCATGTCAGCGGCGGAACTACTGATTGTCTGCTTTGCGAGCCTGATGACGATTTGATAGTAAAGGTTACCGAGATAGGTACTTCTCTTGATCTGAAAGCCGGACAGGCTGTTGACCGCTGCGGAGTTATGCTTGGACTGAGGTTCCCGTGCGGAGCAGAGCTCGAAAAGCTCGCTCTCGGTGCGGATAAGTTTATAAAGGTAAAGCCTTCGCTCAAGGGTACGAATGCGAGTCTTTCCGGAGTTGAGAACAAGTGCAGAACTATGCTTGACAGCGGCGAAAGACCGGAGAATATTGCGCGATTCTGCCTCGATTATGTCGGAGAAACTGTCATTGCTATGACAGCTGCTGCGCGTGAGGAATGCGGAAAACTGCCGCTTGTATTTGCAGGCGGTGTTATGTCTGATGTCATTATACGCGACAGCATTATTTCTCATTATCATGATGCGTCATTCGCAGCACCGGAATTCTCCTGCGACAATGCGTCGGGAGTGGCGATATTCGGTTGTATGAAACACACAGGGGTGAAGAAATGCCTGTAATAACGGTTTCACAAATAAACAAATACATTGGCTTTATCCTGAAAGGAGACAAGAATCTTCAAGGGATAATGATACGCGGTGAGATAAGCAATTATACTCGCCATTTCCGGAGCGGCCATATATATTTTACGCTGAAGGACGAGGAAAGTGCTGTTAAAGCAGTGATGTTCGCCCAGTCTGCTGCAAGGCTTAAATTCGAGCCTGAGGAAGGTATGTCCGTGATAGTCAGCGGCAGTGTGGGAGTTTTTGAGCGTGACGGCGTTTATCAGATATATGTGAACGATATAGTTCCTGACGGCGCCGGAGCTGCGAACGTTGCTCTTGAACAGCTTAAAAAGAAGCTGGCTAAGGAGGGCATATTCGATGAGGCACACAAGAGGCCTCTGCCGGAAATGCCCCATAAAATAGGCGTTGTCACATCTCTCAGCGGCGCCGCTGTAAGGGACGTTATTAACGTTCTGACGCGGCGCTGTCCTTTGTGTGAGCTCTATGCGGTGAACGCTCTCGTTCAGGGCGAGGGAGCTCCTGATTCTGTATGCCGGGGCATAATGCGTGCGGAGACTGCCGGATGTGATGTGATAATAGTCGGACGCGGCGGCGGTTCGAGCGAGGACCTCAGCGCGTTCAATACAGAGAAGGTCGCATATGCGATATACAACTGCATGGTGCCTGTAATTTCTGCGGTCGGACACGAAACTGATTTTACGATAGCCGACCTTGCTGCGGATATGCGTGCACCAACGCCGTCTGCTGCTGCAGAACTTGCTGCTCCGTCAGTTCAGAATCTCTACGACAGGATAGATATGCTCGAAAGGCGCTGTGAAAAGAGCGTGATGTCGCTTTTTGACAAGGCAGTTGACCGTTTTACAGCGCTGAATGCAAGACTTGCGGCGCAGTCGCCTGAGAACCGTCTTAAGCTCGGTTCGGGCAAGCTTGATGAACTCAGCAGACGTACAGAACAGGCTTTTGCGAGGTATATGGAAAGACAGTATGCCCGTCTTGGTGAGAGTGCGGCGAAGCTGGACAGTCTCAGTCCGCTGAAAGTCCTTTCGAGGGGATATTCACTTGTTTACAGCGGAGACAGTCTTCTCAGCAGTTCTGAGCCGCTGAGCGTCGGAGACAGCGTTGAGATACGCTTCGGAAATGGCGGCGCAAAGGCTGAAATTACTGAAAAATGGTGATAAGATGAAAGAGAAGACCACTTTTGAAGAGAATATGACCAGGCTCGGGAAAATAGTTGCCGAGCTTGAAAAAGGCGATATACCGCTTGAGAAAGCTGTCGAGCTCTACGGCGAGGGAGTGAGTCTTTCGGCAAAGTGCAGAAAGCAGCTTGATGAAGCTCAGATAAAGATAACGGAGGATAACGGCGAATAAACGTCGGAAAAATAAGTTATGAACAGCAGTTTTAAGGATAAATTCCAGGAATATATAAGCTTTACGGAGCAGAACCTCAGAGAGTACAACAAGCACACAGAAAGTTCTGCACCACAGAAGAATCTTATCGATGCGATGAATTACTCACTTGAAGCCGGCGGCAAGCGCATACGTCCTGTTCTGGTATATGCGTTTTGCGAGGCATGCGGCGGTGACTTTAAGAATGCAGCTGCACCGGCTGCCGGTATCGAGATGATACACACTTTTTCGCTTATCCACGATGATCTTCCGGCTATGGACAACGATGATTTCCGCCGCGGAAAGCCTTCCTGCCACAAGGCATTCGGAGAAGCCATGGCAATACTTGCCGGCGATGCACTCAATGTTCTCCCGTTTGAGGTGATCGCGAACGACGATAAGCTCTCAGCAGAGCAGAAGGTAAGTATCATATCAGCGCTTGCAGCTGCTGCCGGAAGAGACGGCATGGGAGGCGGTCAAGTCATCGATATGGAAAATGAGCAGCGCACCGACGTTGACGAGGCTAACCTGCGAAATATGTACCGCCATAAGACCGGTGACCTCATCGCAGTATCCTGCAAAATGGGGTGTATCTGTGCCGGCGTGACCGATCCTGTGAAGCTAAGTGCTGCTATGGATTACGGCTACAAGCTCGGACTTGCGTTTCAGATAATCGACGATGTGCTCGATGTTGTGAGCACCACAGAGGAACTCGGCAAGCCTGTCGGCAGCGACGAAGAGGAGAACAAGACAACTTTTGTAACGCTGTTCGGAGTAGAGAAGTCCCGTGAGATTGCCGGAAAGATAACTGATGAAGCTATGCTTCTTCTTGAAAACTTCGGCGAAAACAGCTTCCTCAAGGAACTCACGGAATATCTTCTCAAGAGAAAAAACTAAAACTATAAGGAGCTGCGGAGAAACAGACCTCTGCAACGTTTAAAATGAAGGATAATACAAATACTGAAGAAAAAGTTTTGCTTGAGGATCTTGATCTGCCTTCTGATCTGAAAGATCTCTCCATAAAGCAATGCACATCGCTGTGCGGAGATATACGAAAGCTGCTTATCTCGACTGTCTCCAAGAACGGCGGACATCTGGCTTCAAATCTTGGTGTGGTCGAGCTGACTATGGCTATACACCGTAATTTCAACTCACCCGATGACAAGATAATATGGGATGTCGGACATCAGTCCTACACCCATAAGATACTCACAGGAAGAGCCGGCAGATTTTCTACTCTCCGACAGAAGGACGGAATCTCAGGTTTCCCGAAGCCGTCTGAATCAGAGCACGACACGTTCATAAGCGGACACAGCAGCACCTCTGTATCAGTTGCCTGCGGTATAGCTGAGGCCATGAAGATACAGGGCAAGGACAACTATGCTGTTGCAGTCATAGGCGACGGCGCTATGACCGGCGGTATGTTCTACGAGGCGATGAACAACGGAGGCAAGGAGAAAAAGCGCAACCTCATCGTTATCCTCAACGACAATAATATGTCTATTTCAAAGAGTGTAGGTGCTCTTGCAAGGTACCTCACAAATCTGAGAAATACTGAAAAATACCTTCGTACCAAGCGTACTGTCGAGCGTGGTCTCGGAAAGATACCGCTCGTAGGCGACGGAGTATCAAAGGGTATCAAGTACGTCAAGGACTCGGTAAAATACAAGCTGCTCGAACAGAGTACCATGTTCGAGGATATGGGCTTTATCTACCTCGGTCCGGTAAACGGTCACAATCTGGAAGAGCTTGAGGAAGTCCTTCATGTGGCAAAATCCTACCACAGCCCTGTATTCATCCACGTAAAGACTCAGAAGGGCAAGGGATATGTTCCGGCTGAAAATAACCCCGGAGAGTATCACGGCATCTCTAAATTCGATATTGAGACCGGCAATCCTGAGGTATCTGCGTGCGACAGCTATTCAATAACCTTCGGTAAGGAACTCGTTGAAATGGCAGAGAAGGACGAGCGGCTCTGCGCAATAACCGCGGCTATGAAGTACGGAACAGGACTTCAGTTCTTCCACAATCGTTTCCCGGAGCGTTTTTACGATGTTGGTATAGCAGAACAGCACGCTGTTACTTTTGCCGGCGGACTTGCTTCAATGGGACAGATACCGGTATTTGCAGTTTATTCGACGTTCCTCCAGCGCTCCTACGATCAGCTGATACATGATATAGCGATAGGAGGGCTTCACGTCGTGCTCGGTATAGACAGAGCAGGAATTGTCGGTGAGGACGGTGAGACTCATCAGGGAATGTTCGATGTGCCTATGCTCACATCTATCCCGGGTACGGTGATATACTCACCTGCAAGCTATAATGAACTGAGACTGTGTATGCACAAGGCTATTTATGAGGATAAGGGACTCGTTGCTGTACGTTATCCGAGAGGCGGAGAACAGGCTGATTTTGATACTTCTCAATCAAGCACAGAATACCTTCTTGAACGCGTTGAAAAAACTGATACTCTTATAGTGACCTACGGCAGAGTCTACAACGAGGTCTGTAAGGCGCAGAAGCTCCTTTCTGCTGACGGCATAGAGTGTGATATGCTCAGAATGACAAAGATATTCCCTGTCTGTCCGGAGATCATCGGTGAGATGAAGTCGTACAGCAGAGTTGTCTTCTTTGAGGAATCATTCGGCGAGGGAAGTATTTCCGAGAAGATCGGTGATATGCTCGCAGAATCCGGCTATGAGGGAAGCTACAGTCGCGTGACTGCGGACGGCTTCATAAAGCAGGCTTGTGTTGACGACTGTCTTGCCTCTATCGGACTTACGGCTGACAGAATGGCGGAGTTTATCCGCAGAGAATATGGCAAGGCTTGATGCTGAACTCGTTTCGCGCGGCATAGCAAGGAGCAGACAGCGTGCGAAAGAGATGATACAGGCAGGAAGTGTTACCGTGAACGGCAAAACTGTTATTAAGGCAGCTGTTGAGATAACTTCTGAAGATGTTATCGAGTCCTCTGAGGAAGAGTTCTATGTCGGACGCGGAGCATTGAAGCTCGAAAAGGCTGCTGCTGAATTTGAACTTGACTTTGACGGAAAGGTATGTATCGACATCGGAGCTTCGACCGGCGGCTTTACGGATTATATGCTCAGCCGCGGCGCAGCAAGGGTTTTCTCGGTCGATGTCGGACACGGACAGCTTGCCGAAAAGCTGAAAAACGATCCGAGAGTCGTCAATATGGAGGGAACGGATATACGTACCGTTTCACCCGATGATCTTGGTGGCTGTGCGGATATAATTACCGTTGACGTGTCGTTCATATCGCTGAAAATGATACTGCCCAAGGTGTATGAATTGCTCAAAGATAATGCCTTTGCTTCCGTGCTGATAAAGCCGCAGTTCGAGGCAGGCAGGAGCGGTATCGGCAAAAACGGCATAGTCAAGGACAGGAAAGTCCACCTGCGTGTATTGCGTGAAATAGACGAATTTGCCCGTGATACGGGTTTTGTATGTGAGAAATATACCTTCTCTCCCGTTAAGGGGGGAAGCGGTAATATAGAATATCTTGTAAAGCTGTGCAGGAGAAGCGCTCCTGCAGTTGTACATGATCTGAAAGCGCTTGTTGACAGCGCATTTGAAAAACTTTAAGGAGATCGTATGAAAGCTGCATTATACCCGAATTTTCAGAAGAAAAACGCTCTGAAATGTGCTCGTGAAGCCTGCGATGTGCTGCACGCTTCCGGCATCGAGGTCTCGGTAAACGGCGAGTACCGCAGCGATTTCAGCGATAAGCCGTTCGTAGTCTTTGAGGACATAAGCGAATCGGCTAAGACGGCTGATTTCGTTATAGCTATCGGCGGAGACGGTACTATTCTGCGCTGTGCGAAATACTTTATGGGAACTGACACAAAGCTCCTCGGTATCAACACCGGTACTCTCGGCTTTATGGCAGGTCTTGAGGCAGATCAGCTCGATAAGCTGTCGCGTCTCACTACCGGAGACTATGAGATCTCTCCACGTATGACTCTCGATGTGATATATCACAGCGCTGAGGGAGAAAAGGTATGTACTGCACTAAACGAGATCTCTGCGCGTTCCGGCAGCTTCAGGATATGTGATTTTGAAGTATTCTCCGAAGGATATCTTGTCGGAAAGTACCGTGCTGACGGAGCACTTTTCAGTACGCCGTCGGGTTCGACTGCCTATGCGTTATCAGCAGGTGGTCCGATAATCGAGCCTGACCTTGAGTGCATAGAGATGACGCTCATTTGTCCTCATTCGCTGTTTTCAAGAGCAACGCTCTTCTCGGCGGAACGTCACCTCAGACTCACTGACAGGACTTCTAACGGAGATGTCATGGTGATAAGTGTTGACGGCGAGCAGAAGATAAATCTCAGAGAGAACGAGTCTATCGATATCTGCCGCGGAAGCAGCAACATCAATTTTATAAATGTTATCGGAAATTCATTCCACGAATCGCTCTGCCGAAAGCTGTGCAGACCGATAAAGTGAACCTTGGTCAAGGTCGGTGATGATGATGAAAAACAAGAGACATGAAGCTATACTGGAAATAATCTCGGCACAGCCTGTTGCTACTCAGGAACTTCTCATAGAACTCCTTGCAGAGCGCGGTATCAAGACCACGCAGGCTACTCTTTCGCGTGATATACAGCAGTTGTCGCTGGTAAAGCAGCGTGATCCGGACGGCGTTTACCGTTACACTCTGCCGCCGGCTTCTGCTGCGGAAAAGAGCCTTTTTGAGGAGGCTGTCATTTCAGTAGACTATGCGATGAACACTATCGTTCTCAAATGCCGTGCAGGAATGGCTCAGGGTACCTGTGCCGCCATAGACTCGGTCGAGCATCAGGGTGTTGTGGGAACTATTGCCGGCGACGATACTATATTCATTCTCGTGAGAAGCGAAGCGGACGCCAAAAAGCTCTCGAAAAAGTTCAAGAGCGAGCTTTTCCCGGGTGGGAGGTAATTTCTAAGCAATGTTGAAGGAAATATACATCAGCAATCTTGCCGTCATCAGGGAAGCTGTGATACCTCTGACAGGTGACCTGAATATATTCACAGGTGAGACCGGTGCTGGTAAATCCATACTTATAAACGGTATCAATGCGGTCCTCGGACAACGCTGCTCCAAAGATATAGTGCGTACCGGCTGTGATAAAGCCGTCATTACTGCATTGTTTACGGAGCTTTCTCACGAAGTTGAAGAAAAGCTTGATGAGCTTGGCATAGCCTACGACGGAGACGAGATAACCGTTACAAGAGAAATAAGCGCGGACGGCGGAAGCGTTGCGCGTATAAACAACAGGACAGCTCCGGCTGCACTTCTGAAAGAGATAGGTGCATTGCTGATAAACATACACGGACAGCACGACAATCAGGTGCTGCTTGACAGCGAAAAGCATCTCGGCATACTTGACGATTTCGGAGGGGACGATACACTTCTTACGAGCTATCGTGAGGCTTTCCGTCAGCTCCAAGGGGTTGCGAGAAAGCTCGGCGAACTCAAGAAAGCTGAGCAGAACCGTGTCGAGAGAAGCCGTTACCTTAATGAGATAATCGAGGACATTGGTCCGCTTGAGCTAAACGGTGACGAAGACGATGTCCTTGAGAGTGAATACAGCAAGGCAAAGGATGCAGAGCGTACTATAATGGCTCTGAATAGCGCTGTACAGGCTCTTACCGCAGAAGAAGCGGCAGGCGATATGATAGTGTCTGCCGAGCATGAGATAGCCGGATTTACGGAGAACGATCCCGAGCTGAACGCCCTTTACGAAAGGCTCACAGCCGCAGAGATAGAGCTTGCGGATATAGCATCCGGAATGGAAAAGCTGGCTGAAAAGGTCGAGCTTGACGGCAAGCGCCTTGAATACCTCAGCAGCAGACTGGGTGAGATAAACAAGCTGAAAAGGAAATACGCACAGGACTGTGAGGGACTGGTTAAGCTCTATGACGATGCGTGTCAGGAAACAGCACAGTTCGATGATTCTATAAGCAAGATAGAAAAGCTCAGTGCAGAAAGGGAACAGCTCCTGCATACGGTAACTGAACGTGCAAAAGCGCTTTATGACTACCGTGAGAAGGTCGCTGAACGCTTTGCGGAGCGTGTTTCGGCAGAGCTGGAATTCCTTAATATGTCCGGCGTTGTCATAGCTGTAAGGCACGAAAAGGGCAAGCTAACAGTCAACGGCATGGATCAGGTGGAGTTCCTCATATCCGCTAATAAGGGGGAAGAGCCTAAGCCTATCTCGAAGATAGCGTCAGGCGGTGAGCTTTCACGTATAATGCTCGCACTCAAGAGTGTTATCGCCGACAAGGACAGTATCCCGACGATGATATTCGACGAGATAGATACCGGAGTAAGCGGAAAGGCTGCACAGAAAATAGGTATCAAACTGCGTGAGATAGGCAGAGTACGTCAGGTCATATGCGTTACACATCTCTCTCAGATAGCTGTAATGGCTGACCATCACCTCATGATAGAAAAGAGCATAGTCGGCGACAGGACAGAGACTCACGTCACCGAGCTGGATATGGACGGCAGAGTGGCTGAGATAGCCCGTATAATGGGCGGCGACGATCCAAGCGGACTTATGCTTGAGAACGCCCGTGCAGAAATAGAAAAGGCAAAGGAGACTGTCTGAATGAAGATATATTCGACACGTCACGGTCAGACTGAGTTCAACAGGCAGGAGCTAATACTCGGAACGACAGATATAGAGCTCAACAGCATAGGCGTGGCACAGGCTGAGGAGCTCGCCGACAGGGTAGCAGAGATCGGCGGGATAGACCTCATCATAGCTTCGCCGATGAAGAGAGCTATGGCTACTGCAAAGGCGGTCGCAGCGAAAACGGGTCTGGAGATCATTACAGATGAAAGGCTCCGCGAATGGGACTACGGCAGATATGAAGAAAAGAGCCGTTTTGCGGAAGGCTTTGCAGAGAACAAAGTTAATTTCGGCGTAAGGATGGGCGGAACAGGTGAGTCGCTTCTGCAGCTCAGCCACAGAGTCTATTCTGCGCTTGATGATATAATAGCAGAATACAGCAATAAGACGGTGCTCATAGTCAGTCACGGAGGAGTGTGCAGGATAATAGAGACATACTTCAACGATATGTCAAATGAGAAGTTTTCCAACTGGTTTATGGGCAACTGCGAGATTATCGGCTATGAAATATAATGACAGGAGGGGCTTATGAAGATAGGAGTTGATTACTATCCCGAACAATGGGATAAGGCGCTGTGGGAACAGGATGCAGCGCTCATGGCACAGACAGGTGTCAAGGTGGTAAGGATAGGTGAATTTGCATGGTCAAAACTCGAACCGCAGGAGGGGGAATACGATTTCGGCTGGCTCGATGAAGTGCTCGGAGTATTCCAGCGCTTCGGAATGAAGGTAGTAATGAGCGTACCGACGAGCTGTCCGCCTCAATGGCTCTATGAGCTCCACCCTGAGATAATCAGGGTAGCACCTGACGGAAATACGGTACAGATAGGCAAGCGCGGACACAGATGCGTTAATTCACCGGTATTTCTTAACTACGCAAAGCGTATGGCAAAGGAACTCATACTGCGCTACGGAGAGCATCCTGCCATTACACACTGGCAGATAGACAGCGAGGTTGACGCTTATCCATGCTGCTGTGACGAGTGCAAGGCAAGCTTCCGCAACTGGCTAATAGACAAGTACGGCAGCCTCGAAGCAATAAATGCTGCTCTCGGCACGAATACTTGGAGCGGCGAATATACAAGCATGACACATATACAGCCTCCGACAGCTTATCCGCTTGAAGAGCAGAACCCTGCACTCTGTCTTGAGTGGTACAGATTTACGAGCGACAGCGCAGCGGCTTTCGTAAGAGAGGTCGCTCTCGCTATGAGACACGAAAAGCATAAGCTTAGAATAACGACAACTAATTCTTTCTCAGAAGAGATGCCGGACATATACAAGCTCTACAATGATGTTGACTATGTTTCGTATAACAACTATCCGCCCATAGTTCTGCCGGATGATCCCGAAGAGTTCTACTCACACGCATTTTTCCTCGACCTTATGCGCGGTATCAAGGGCAAGAAATTCTGGGTAATGGAACAGCTCAGCGGGCCTGTATACAAGAACGGAAAACTCTCGCCGACTCTCAGACCTGGTATGCTTATGGGATACTCTCTCCAGGCACTTGCACACGGTGCTGACACGGTAGTACACTACCGTTGGAGAACAGCTTCTTCCGGAGCTGAGATGCTGCGTCACGGTCTTATAGACCACAGCAACGTCCCGGGAAGAAGATTCTTCGAGTTTGCAGAGCTCTGCAAGACTGCTTCAAAGATAAGCGTCATCGACACTACAGAGATAGTATCTGATGTAGCTATAATGTATCTGCCCGAGAATGACTATGCGCTGAAAAATCAGCCGCAGACAGAGGGATTCAGCTATCTTGACCAGCTGAAAGCTTTCCATTCAGCATTCTCACATTACGGTGCAAACGTTGATGTTATCCCTCCGTATGCTGACCTCTCATCCTACAAGCTGGTCATAGCTCCGGCGATGTATGTCTACAACAAGACAGCGGTCGAGAACATCTACCGCTACGTAATAAACGGCGGTACGCTCGTTATGACAAACCGCAGCGGAGTCAAGGACAATAACAACAACTGCATCATGGAACCGCTCCCGACTGTGTTCCGCGAGCTCATAGGTGCTGATATAAACGAGTATGATCCTATCGGAAACAACGAGCAGACCATAACCGACTTTGCCGGAAACAAGTTTGTTTGCCGTCAGTGGTGCGACATCCTCAACGTGACTACCGCAAAGGCTTACGCAGAGTACAGCGACAACTACTACCGCTGCTGTCCTGCCGTAACTATGAACCGCTACTGCAACGGCGTAGCTTACTACGTTGGAACAGTCTGCAAGTTTGACTTCTACGAGAGCTTTGTCGGAAACCTTATGCGTCAGACAGGTATGCCTCGTCTGAAGGGACTTCCGAGAGGCGTTGAGGTCACAACAAGAACGAACGGCCTTGATGATTTCATATTCTTCTTCAACAATTCCGAAGAGAACGCTACTATCACTCTTCCAAAGGCTATGTACAGCATAATCGACTCAGCAGGCAAGGATAAGCTCGAACTGAAGCCTTTCCAGCTTGACATTGTGAGGAAGTAAGCGATGAGGATAGTTTTGCAGAGGGTGACCTCAGCGAGCGTCAGAGTTGACGGAGAGCTTACCGGAGCGATAAAGAACGGCTATCTGATACTCTTCGGAGTCGGTCACGATGATACGGAGGAGGACTGCCGCAGACTCGCCGACAAGATAATCAATCTGAGGATATTCTCCGATGAGAACGACAAGATAAACCTGTCGCTCGGAGATGTCGGGGGAGAGTTGCTTGTTGTGCCGCAGTTTACGCTCTATGCAGACTGCCGCAAGGGCAACCGTCCGAACTTCATACAGGCAGCTAAACCTGATGAAGCGAACAGGCTGTATGAATACTTCGTTGAATACTGCCGCAGCAAGGGACAGAAGACCGAGACCGGCAGGTTCGGAGCCGATATGAAGGTCGAGCTCCTCAATGACGGACCTTTCACGATAGTTCTTGAATAACGAATAAATTCACCTCAGGTGCAGATAATGTATCTGAGGTGATATTTTTATGCGCAGACGCTGCGAGAACGGAGTAATATGGCTGACGGCGGCATTCTTCCTGATGTTCACCGTAATAGCCGGGAGGTACTTCACGATATGCTTTGAGCAGAAGCACGTAAGTGCGGCTGAGGAGCGCTCTGAGTTCACGATAAATGCCGGTGAGAGTCAGGGGACGATCTACGACCGCAGTATGAAGCCGCTCAACAATAACGCTTATGTGTATAAAGCAGTAGCTGTTCCAAAGGCGCTCGACCGCGACACGGTTGTGGAGTATGCGCTCGACAGGGAGGAGTTCGGGGAGAAGTTCGCGGAGGGCGATCCGTTTATTTTCCGGTGCAGGAGTGATACACCGGAATCGGCAGGGCTGACGGTGTTCCGGCTTGCCGAGAGGTACAGCGGCAGGGGTACGGCTCATCACGTACTTGGCTATATCTCGGACGGAGAGGGAGCTTCCGGCATAGAGTGCTCCTATGACAAGGTACTGCGGACAGGCAGCGAAAATACCGTCACTTACACTGTGGACGGCTTCGGGAGAGTCCTCATAGGCGACGGCAAAAAGGTGCAGCGCAGCAGGGCTTCCGGGAGCGGAGTAGTCACGACGATAGATTGTGATATACAGCGCATATGCGAGCGGTGCGGCAGCAGTATCAGGCGCGGAGCGATAGTGGTAGCAGACACGGAGTCAGGCGACATACTCGGAATGGCGAGCTTCCCCGATTATTCTCCGGACGATATATCGGCGGCGCTCAGCGATGAAGACAGTCCGCTTATAAACCGCTGTCTGTACTCGTACAGCGTTGGCTCGATATTCAAGCTGGTGACCGCCTGTGAAGCGATAGACGAGGGCATAGCGGACAAATGCTATGAATGCTGCGGACACATAGACGTGGACGGTCAGAATTTCAACTGCCACAAGCTCGCAGGACACGGTATGCAGTCGATGAACCGGGCTATGACCAATTCCTGCAACACCTACTTTATAGCGCTCAGCAGAGAACTTGACGCGGAAGCATTCAGAAAGAAAGCGGCACAGCTCGGTTTCGGCAGGGAGACGTACCTGTGCAGCAGTATGAGCGGCTCAGCAGGAGTTCTGCCCGGTGACAGGGAGCTCTGTGTTCCGGCAGAGCTTGCAAATTTCTCGTTCGGACAGGGAAAGCTAACCGCAACACCGCTCCAGATAACCCAGCTGTGCTGTGCGATAGCTAACGGCGGCGAAATGCCTGCCCTGCGGATAATACGCGGTCTGACCATAGACGGTAAGAGCGTATCCGGCGAAAAATTCATACAGTCATCGCGTGCTATGGACGTCCGTACAGCTGGACTGCTCAGACAGATGATGGTGTCAGCCGTGAGCGGCAATCCCGAATCGAAGGCGCGTTCGGAAAAGGTGACTTCCGGGGCGAAGACCTCGACTGCACAGACCGGAAGATTTGATGAAAAAGGTGAGGAGATGTGCCACGCCTGGATAACAGGCTTCTTTCCAGCGGATAATCCGAAATATGCTGTGACTGTACTGGTGGAGGACGGCGGTTACGGAAACGACTCTGCCGCACCTGTATTCAGAGAGATAGCAGAGGGGATAACGAGGCTGTATCCGGATTGACAGCAGGTTTATGAAATTTCAATAAGGTATTGACAATTCACAGGAATAGGGGTATAATAACTATATATGGCGTTGAAGGGAATGACTGTTTTACGTGCCTTTCAGAGAGAAAGCGGCTGGTGCGAGCTTTCAGGTACAGTACGGGTGCTCCCCCTGAGCTTCCGCGGAAAACCGCGGCGTGTGTCCGCGTTAAGGAGTAAGAGGAAAGAACGGTATGTTCTTTTGAATTTGGGTGGTACCACGAGAGCCTTCGTCCCATTTGGCGGCGGAGGTGTTTTTATTTTTTCGGTAAAAGTGATAAGCTTAAACACCCTCAGCGCTGACCGGATCAAGTTATAATTATTTCAAAGGAGATCATATTTATGCAGTGGACAGGTCTTAATGACTTACGTGAAAAGTATCTTTCGTTCTTCGAGAGCAAGAACCACACAAGAATGGCGAGCGCTTCACTCGTTCCCCAGGGCGACAAGAGCCTTCTTCTCATCAATTCAGGAATGGCTCCGCTCAAGAAGTTCTTCCTCGGACAGGCTACTCCTCCAAACAAGAGAGTGACGACCTGTCAGAAGTGCATCAGAACTCCAGATATCGAGAGTGTTGGTAAGACAGCACGTCACGGTACATATTTTGAGATGCTCGGAAACTTCTCATTCGGTGACTACTTCAAGACAGAAGCCATCGAGTGGGCTTGGGAATTCCTCACAAAAACTCTTGAGATACCTGCTGAGAAGCTCTGGATCACTATCTTTGAGAGCGACGATGAAGCTGAGCAGATATGGGAAAACCACATCGGTATCCCTCACGACAGGATAATCCGTCTCGGCAAGAAGGACAACTTCTGGGAGCACGGTTCAGGTCCCTGCGGTCCATGTTCCGAGATACACTTCGACCGCGGCGAGGCTTACGGACCTTTCGAGAATTTCGAGCAGGCAAGCGACTGCGACCGTGTCATCGAGATATGGAACCTCGTATTCAGCCAGTTCGACAGCGACGGTGAAGGTCACTACGCTGAGATGAAGAACAAGAACATCGATACAGGTATGGGCCTTGAAAGACTTGCATGTGTAATGCAGGGCGTTGACAATATCTTCGAGGTCGATACCGTTCAGAATATCATGAAGCACATCTCATCTATCGCAGGCGTTGAGTACAAGAAGGACGCTAAGACAGATGTTTCTCTCCGTGTTATTACAGACCATATCAGAAGCACTACTTTAATGGTAGGCGACGGTATCCTTCCTTCAAACGAGGGACGCGGCTATGTACTCCGCCGTCTTCTCAGAAGAGCAGCACGTCACGGCAGACTCTTAGGCATAACAAGACCTTTCCTCTGCGAGGTATGCGACACAGTTATCAACGAGAACAAGGGAGCATATCCTGAACTCGACGAGAAGCGCGACTATATCAAGAAGATAATCAGCGTTGAGGAAGAGGCTTTCGCAAAGACTATCGACAAGGGCACAGAGCTTCTCAACGGCTTCACAGAGGCACTCAAGGCAGAGGGCGAGAAGGTGCTCTCAGGTGACGACGCATTCAAGCTTTCCGATACATACGGTTTCCCGATAGACCTTACAGAGGAGATATGCGAGGAGAAGGGCTTCACAGTTGACCGTGAGCGTTTCACAGAGCTTGCTAAGGAGCAGCGTGCAAGAGCAAAGGCTGACCACGCAGCTAAGGCAGGTTCATCCTGGGCTGACAACAGCATCAAGGTAGATGCTCCGAAGACTGTATTCACAGGCTATACTTCCATGAGCGAGAGCGACGTAAAGGTACTTGCTATCTACAAGGACGGCGCTGAGGTTGAGACTGCTGTTGAGGGCGAAGATGTAGTTATCGTACTCGATAAGACACCTTTCTACGCTGAGAGCGGCGGACAGGTAGGCGATACCGGAAGCATTTTCTCAGGCGCAGGTGTTGCAGCAGTTGAGGACACTATCAAGTCCGAGGGACACTTCCTCCACATTGCTTCGATCGAGCAGGGCAGCATCAGCAAGGGCGAGACTGCAACTGCTATGATAAACAACGACAGAAGAATGTCTATCATGCGCAATCATACATCAGCACATCTTCTTCAGAATGCGCTCCGTACAGTTCTCGGCGATCACGTTCATCAGGCTGGTCAGCTCGTAAACGAAAAGGCTTGCCGTTTCGACTTTAACCACTTCTCCGCAATGACTGAGGAGGAGATAGCGGACGTTGAGATGATCGTAAACGCTTCCATTCTTGCAGCAATTCCTGTAACTATGGAGGAAATGCCTATCGAGGAGGCTAAGAAGCTCGGAGCTATGGCTCTCTTCGGTGAGAAGTACGGCGATACAGTAAGAGTAGTAACAGCAGGCGATTCTATCGAATTCTGCGGCGGTACTCACGTATCAAACGCTGCACAGATAGGACTTTTCAAGATAGTATCCGAGAGCTCGGTCGCTGCCGGTGTTAGACGTATCGAGGCTGTAACAGGCAAGGGCGTTATGGAGCTCCTCAACAGCTATAAGGACACTATCGTCAAGTCAGCAAAGGCTATAAAGCTTGCAAATATCACAGAGCTCCCCGAGAAGTGTGCTTCTCTGGCAGCAGAGATAAAGGAGAAGGACAAGAAGCTCGAAAGTCTCACACAGCAGATCGCAAACGCAAAGACAGCTACACTCTTTGACAACGCAAAGGAAGTTGCAGGCGTTAAGCTCGTTTCCGCACGTATGGACGGAACAGCTCCCGATGCTCTCAGAAAGCTCGGCGACAGCGTAAAGGACAAGAATGAGGCTATGATAGCTCTCTTTGCCGCAGCAACAGGTGAGAAGGGAACATTCTACTGCGTATGTACAAAGGAAGCTGTTGCAAAGGGTGCTAACGCAGGAACTATCGTGCGTGAGACAGCAGCTGTTACCGGCGGTAAGGGCGGCGGAAAGCCCGACGGAGCTATGGCAGGCGCAGGAGATATCACAAAGATAGACGAAGCTCTTGCAAAGTTCGAGAGCATAGTATCCGGACTTATCAAGTAATAGATCAATAATCCGTCAGCCTTTAGTATGGGGGTAGTATTAAGTGACTGGTTATGTGAGCACTTCAAACACTTTCAGCTAAAGGCTGACGGCTAAAAGCTAACATCTTAATAACGTAAAGGAGTAGAAATATGGATTGCTTATTCTGTAAAATCATCGACGGAGAAATACCCAGCACAAAGGTTTACGAGGACGACTTCGTATTCGCATTCAAGGATATTGCACCTATCGCACCATTCCACTGTCTCATAATCCCTAAGGTACACATCAGCGGAGCTGATCAGATAACTGCTGAGAATTCAGAAGTTATCGGCAAGGTATTCGAGGCTGCTGCAAAGATAGCAAAGCAGGAGGGCATCGAGAGCTTCCGTATCATCAATAACTGTGGTGACGATGCAGGACAGACTGTTAAGCACATCCATTTCCATATGCTTGCAGGTGTTAAGATGGGATGGGGACCTGAGTCCCTCGGAAAGACTGAATAAGAGGGAACCAATATGGCTGAGACCTACAAAATGACTATTGCCGGACTCGAGAGAGAGCTTCTCCGTTGTCCGATAAATGATAAGCTGGAAATTGCAGCTTTTATAATGTTCTCTGATGTAGAGCTTACAGTTGCCTGTGCAGAGGAGCTCCTCAAGAAGTGCGGTGACTTTGATATCATCCTTACAGCTGAGTCAAAGGGCATACCGCTTGCGTATGAGATGGCTCGTCAGAGTGGCAAGAACTATATTGTTGCAAGAAAGTCTATAAAGCTCTATATGAGCGAACCTGTTGAAGTAACAGTTAAGTCTATAACAACAGCGAACGTACAGAAGCTCTGCCTTTCAAAGGAAAAGGCAGATATGCTTCGCGGTAAAAAAGTTCTCCTTGTTGATGATGTTATCAGCACAGGTGAGTCTCTTATTGCGCTTGAGAAGCTGACTGCGGCTTCAGGCGGAGAGATCGCGTGCAGAGCAGCTGTTCTCGCTGAGGGCGATGCTGCTGACAGAACAGATATAGTCTTCCTCGAAAAGCTTCCGCTTTTCTTCAAGTAAAGGAATAATGATATGAAGCGAAAAATGATTTTAGCTGCGGTAGCATATATGGCGGGATTATTTTTCGCTTCGTTTTTTACCGGAACGTTCTCGCTGTTGTTGCTTATACTGGCTGCAGCGGCGGTGTTCCTTATCGGACGTTACTGCGGAATGGTGCGCCGTGACTTTGTGATAGCCGGAGCGTGCTTTACTGCCGCGGCTGTTTCATTCGGTCTGTATACGACATTCAGCTATAACAGGATAATCGCATATGATGGGCAGGCAGGCTCTTTCCGCGGAACCGTCACATCTGTTAAGGAATACAGCGGCGGAAAGACTGTTTATACCCTGAAAGGCAGGATAGACGGAAAACGTTCAGCAAAGCTGAGGTTCTACACCGATGATATCGACGCTGAGTACGGCGATAATATCACAATTGATAGCTGCACATTCAGCATACCGCGTGGAGATTATCTCTACGACCAGGGAGCGCGTCTGCGTTCGGACGGCGTATTCCTCGAAGCTGAGAACGCTGACGGCATACTTCTTGAAAAGAGCAGCGGTCATAAGATAAGACGACGCATAATAGCTTACAGACAGCGTATGTGTGAGGAGTTTCGCAGAGAAATGGGAACTGATGCCGGAGACCTCCTTGCAGGCATGGTCTTCGGAAAATCATCGGAGCTTAGCTCGGATGTCAGGACTTCGTTTACAAGGTGCGGTATTGCTCACATACTCGCAGTATCGGGACTTCATGTCTCGATAGCAGCCCTCTTGCTTATGGAGCTGCTGAAAAAGCTTCGTATGCACCGTTTGGCAGCATACGGCATAATGAACGTATTTCTTGTGTTGTTGATACTTATGGCGGATTCGCCGGTATCAGCGATAAGAGCCGTAATAATGCTGGATATGGTCTATGCGGCAGAACTCTTCCGGAGACAGAACGACACGTTCACGTCTCTTGCGGCAGCGGTGCTGATAATATGTATATTCGATCCCTATATCATATACAGCAGCGGATTTATGCTGTCGGTCGGTGGAACATTCGGTATCGGAGTGTTTGCACCGTATATGACGAAAGGTATTGACCGGAGCAGTATCGTAGGAAGTATACTTTCCGCGTTTCTGACAATGCTCTGCACGATGCTTTGCATACTGCCGCTGAGCTTGCTTTACTTTGACGGTACTTCTCTGATGTCACCTGTCACCAATCTTGTGATAGTGCCTTTCTGCGGAGTCCTGCTTGTGACAGGTATAATATATGTTTTCACCGGCGGATACATCTCGCTGCTGATACCGGCAAAGTATGCGGCAGAGACTGTCCTTGACCTGACAGAAAGGCTTTCACGAACCGGAGCTGCATATTTCTCAGCCGGAAGCGACAGTATTATAAGGCTTGCATTTCTGCTTGCTGGGGCGGTAGCGATGACTCAGCTTATTCTGCGTTCAAGGAGGGTGACTGCGTGGGCGGCGGCATTCGGATGCGCTGTACTGTTCCTCGGTTCGGCAGTAAACAGCCGCACAGCATATGACAGTTTCAGAGTAGCCGTTCTCGGTAAAGGTAACAATGCAGCTGTCGTTGTGACATACAAAGGCAGAGCTGATGTCATAGACCTCAGCGGCAGCAGCAGTTCGCCTGATTATGTCAGTAAATACCTTACAAGCAACAATATGAGCCATGCTGATATACTTGTGCTCACAGATAATGTCCAGGCGCAGTATTCAGCCTATATGGCTGTATTTGACCGTATAGATACCGGAGAATGCTTTGCTGCAGGTGATACGCCTGTGTACGGCAGTCATGATACCTCACTTTTCGGAGAGGACGGTTATGCCTACAGTACAGGAGATTATTATGCCGCATATAAAAACGGCGTACTTACCGTCAGATACGGCGGTTCTGCAGTGAGTTTTGCTGAATCCGGTGCTCAGACTGAGGATACAGAAGGAATGTGTGTATACTACGGAACTTCTCCCGTTAAAACTGAAAATGAAGAAACATTGTATCTTTCCGACTACGGTAATTGTTTCGTGATAACCCTCAACTATGACGGAGGGCATAAGATAAGGAGGCTGTAATGCCATATACTGAACCTAAAGCGGTCACAGCCGCTCTTAAAAAGGGTGAAATATCTAATCTCTATTACATCTACGGACAGAATGTCACAGAGGTTGAAAAGCTCACCAAGCGCATAATAAAGGCAGCAGTCGGTGACAATGAAGAATTCGCGCTCACACGTCTGAACGGAAAGGAGCTCGATTTCTCCGAGTTTTTTGATACCGTTCAGATGATGCCTATGATGTCGGACTACAACTGTATACTTGTGAATGACTACAACTGCGAGCGTCCGAGAGACGATATGCGCGGACAGAGCAGTGAGGATTACAACAAGAAACTTGTTGAGATACTCAAGGATATACCGCCGATGACGGTCATTATATTCAATGTTACAGGTTTTGAAGTCAAGACGAAATATGACAGGAAGAGCAACAGCCGCGTTATCTCGGACAAGAACAAGAAGCTGGGGAATATAGCAGCCAAGAATGGAATGGCTGTCGAGTGTGTCGTAAGGACTCCTGCTGATATGGCAAAGGACATAGCAGCTTCTGTCTCAGCGAGGGGCGGTTCAATATCTATCCCAAATGCAAAGGAAATAGCTGAGCGCTGTCTTTCTGATACGCTTGCGATAAAGAATGAGGTCGACAAACTCTGTGCCTATGCAAATGGCAGGGAGATAACAGCTGATATGATAGAGCTTCTTGTACACCGTCAGAGTGGTGTTACTGTGTTCAAGCTCGCAGACGCTGTTGCGGCTTTCCGTCGTGATGAAGCGTTCAGAGCACTTGATGAGCTCATGGCAGACAAGAACAACCGCGGTTCTGTCCTCGGAAATATAACAACTTCATTCATAGATATGTACCGTGCCGCAGCAGCCAAAACTTCAAGGCGCACAACAGCTGATATGAAGAATGATTTCGGCTATGTATGGGCTTTCAAGGTTGATAACGCTTTCAGAGACAGCTCGCGTATGAGTATAAAGCGACTCAGAGCTTGTCTCGGGATACTGCGAGATACTTCGGTGTATCTGAATTCAACTTCAACTGATGAAAAGACCGTTCTTGAGGAAATGGTCACAAAAATGCTTATGACAAAAAACTGACTGCCTTACTGACAGCCCGGGAAAGGAGAACGCGATGATACAGATAGATGAAGCAATAATCGTTGAAGGAAAGTACGATAAAATAAAGCTTTCTTCGATAGTGAAAGCAGTAATAATAGTGACTAACGGCTTCGGCATATTCAAGGACAAGGAAAAGCTCGAGCTGATACGCTACTATGCGCGTAAGACAGGCATAATCATACTCACCGATTCGGACAGTGCAGGCAGAAAGATACGCGGATACATTCGCGGAGCAGTAGGTGAGGGCAGCATAAAGAACGTATATATCCCGGATATATTCGGCAAGGAAAAACGCAAGGAAAAGCCTTCTGCCGAGGGTAAGCTCGGAGTTGAGGGCATAGATGTGAGAACTATCGAGGAAGCGTTCAGAAAAGCAGGTATAACAAGCTCGGGAAGCGCTTCTCGAAACGATATAACGAAGATGACTCTGTTCGAGCTCGGACTGAGCGGCGGACCTGAGAGCAGTATGCTCCGCAAAAAGCTCCAGAAAAAGCTCGGACTTCCCGAGCTTATGTCGGCAACAGCACTCGTTGAGGTGCTTTGCACGATGATGGATGCACAGGAGCTTGCCGGTCATGTAGCCGCACTCAAGGAGGACGGCAATGATATATAGCAGTCTTCTTTTTATATACGGTTTTCTGCCGCTTTCTCTTCTGGTTTATTATCTGATGCCAAGAAAAGCACAAACGCCGGCTTTACTCGCTATGAGCGTGATATTCTGCGGACTGTTCGGACTGCGTTACCTTGTGTTTGTATCTGCATACGCTCTGATAAACTACGGGGCGGCAGGACTGATAAGCCGTTACCGTGGAAAGAACGAAATGGCTTCGGCGGTATTTGCGATAGGTGTTTCGTTCGATATTATCTCGGTATTTGTGTTCAGGACGGAGCTGTTTTCTCCGCTGAGGAGCGCATTCGGTTTTCCTGAACGATTCTTTCCGATAGGCATATCATTTATGGCTCTGTCGGCGATAGGAACTCTTATAGACATTTACAGCGGAAAGGAAGAAGCTGACAGCGATATAGTGCGGTTCTCACTTTACTTTCTGTTCTTTCCGCGTCTTATTATGGGACCGGTGCTGCGTTACCGGAGTTTTGTCAAAGTACTCGAAAGCCGCAGGTCAGAGCTTGATGAGATAGGTGTAGGACTTACGATATTCGTAAAAGGCCTTTCCAAGAAGGTCATTGCGGCGGATACGCTTTATATTCTGTATGAAGCCGTAAGGAGCACTGATGTACAGGATATGTCGATACTCACAGCATGGCTTGGTATCATCGCATATATGCTCTGTCTGTACTTTACTCTGTCCGGACTGTCAGATATGGGTATCGGAGCAGGCTACTGTTTCGGAATGCGTATGCCGCAGAGCTTCAACTATCCGCTTTTCAGCAGCAGGATACGCTATTTTGGCGCAGGATGGCACATACAGACCGTACAGTGGATGAGAAGATACGTCACAAAGCCCTTGTATTCGCACTTTAACGGAAGGATAGTCCGCCGTCTGCTCTTTATATGTGTATGGGCGATATTCGGTTTCTGGTATACCTTCAGTCTGAACGGACTGATGTGGGGAGTCTTCATCGGCACAGCTATCACGATAGAGAGCCGTATCAACCGCGGCAAAATAATAGATTCGACAGGTATCATATACACAGGGATAGTCGTTATGATGAGCGGAGCTCTTCTTTCAGGCGAGGACGCGGTATACTCTTTCCGTTATCTGCTCGCTATGGCAGGCAGCGGAAGCATCGCTGACAAGTTCTCATTCTATCTTGTCAAGTCCTATATCGTAATACTCCTGATATGTATGTACGCTTCGACCAACCTGTTCAGAAATATGATGGTGCGTTCGGGAAAGAACCGCATCAGGATCGCATTTGCGGCGATATCGCCTTTAGTCGTACTGGCTGCACTCATACTGTGTACAGCGCTGATGATGTACAGCGGCGATTCCGGTATGATATTGATGAAACTGTAAAGGGGGCGGAGAAATGACAAAGCTGACAAGCAAGATAACAGCTGTACTCATACTTGTGTTCATAGGTGTGTGTATGGTGTTTGGTATGTTCGGAAACAAAAAACTCCGCTCGTCCGATGAGAACAGGGAACTCAGCAAGCGGCCTGCTTTGAGCCGGTCTTCGCTTATCGACGGAGAATTTGCTGAGATGCTCGGTTCATATACGGCAGACCATTTTCCGCTCAGGACAAACTGGCTGAAGCTCAACTCAAAACTGCTAGAGGAGACAGGTGAAGGGATAGTTAACGGTGTTTATGTTGCTGACGATATACTCCTGGATGCGGATACATCGCGCCGGGCTTCGTCGGGAAGCTGTGTAGCGGAGATAAACCGTTTTGCGCGTGATTACGGCGGAGCAGTATACGTCGTGGCAGTACCGACATCTTCCGGCGTTTACAGGGAACGTCTCCCGGAGCACCTTGATGTTTACCGTGAGAGTCAGCAGATAAGTGATTTCTACGACAGACTTAACAAGGATATAAAGAGAATAGATGCATATAATATCTTAAAGATGCTCAATGATAACTACATCTACTACCGCAGTGACACTAAGTGGACGAGCTACGGAGCATACTGTGTTTACCGAACAGTTATACAGAAGCTTGGTTTCCTTCCGACCACTTTCGACAAATATTCAATAAGACACGTGACCTCAGACTTCCGCGGCAACCTCTACAACAGAAGCCTCTGTACATCTGTGAAGCCCGATATAATGGACTTCTACTACTGCAATGAGGGTGCGGAGGTAGTCAGCTGCACAGGTATCTACAACAGCGGAAAGATAGTCGACAAGCGTATCTATGACGATCAACAGCTTGATTCTGATTATGTTTACAGCGCTTATCTCGGAGAAGAAGTTCCGCTCCTGAAGATAAAGACTTCGGTCAACAACGAACGAAAACTGCTCGTGATAAAGGACAGTTATGCGGATTGTTTCATACCGTTCCTCACTCAGCATTACAGCGAGATAGATGTTATCACGCCAGAGCTTCTCGAAGGCTCTGCATCAAGTTTTGTTGATTTCGGAGACTATGAACAGACGCTTTTCCTGTTCGGTATCGAAAACCTCAGCGACAGCAGCATATTCGCTGCACTCAACCGATAATGAAAGGATGATTAAAATGAAGGCACTTATCACAGGCGCGACCTCCGGTATCGGAAAAAGCATAGCACGTTCTCTCAGCAGACGCGGCTGGGAGCTTATCCTCACAGGAAGGAACGAAGATGTTCTGAAGGAACTCCAGCAGGAGCTCGGCAATACTGAGATCATTGTAGCAGATCTTGCCGAGCGAAGCGATGTGTTCAAGGTATACGGCTTCTGCCATGAAAAGAACGTAGATATGCTCGTCAACAATGCAGGCTATGGCATATTCGGAAAATTCGACGAGACCGATCTCGAGGACGAGCTGAATATGATCAACGTCAACATCACAGCACTGCACATACTCACAAAGCTCTTCCTGCGCGATTTCAAGAAGCGCGACAGCGGTATCATCCTCAACGTCGCATCAGTCGCAGGCTTCATGACAGGACCGCTCCTTTCGTCATACTATGCTTCAAAGAACTACGTTCTCAGGCTCTCGCTTGCAATATACGAGGAGCTCCGCAGAGCTAAGTCAAATGTCAGCATAACAGTGCTCTGTCCCGGACCTGTCGATACCAACTTCAACAACAGAGCCGGAGTTACATTCAGCGCAAAGCCGGTTTCACCTGAGTATGTGGCTGAATACGCTATAAAGAAAGCTCTTACTCACAAGCTGTTTGCTATCCCCGGACTTGCAATTAAAGCCTGTGCGATAGGACAGCGCTTCATACCGCACAAACTGCTTTCAGCCGTGACATACAACGTTCAGAAGGCCAAGGACAGAACAGGCGGAGACAAGCAATGAGGGACATAAGCTACCGCGTCGCACTCGGAGGCATAGTTTCTGCATTATGCCTTGTGACGATGTTTCTTGCGGGAGTTCTTCCGGCATTATACATCGTACTGCCGATGATAGCCGGAGTCCTTATGATGATAATAGCGGAGGAGGTCAGCAAGAGCTGGGCTCTGCTGACCTACATCGCCGTGAGCATACTGGCGATGTTCATAACCTTCGATAAGGAAGCCGCGCTGCTGTTCATACTCATCTTCGGACACTATCCGATACTGCGGCTGTATACCGAAAAAATGCCGCTGAAATGGCTGCGCAGGCTGGTGCGTATGCTCATATTCAATGTCTGTGTTATAACCTATTTCTATGTGACCGTTTATATATTCGGACTCGACGAGATGCTCGAGGAATTCGATGACTACGGCAGGTACGGTGCCTATATAATGCTGGGTATGGCTAATATCATATTTGTTCTGTATGACCTTAATCTTGACAATATACACCGCAGATACAAGAAAAAGCTTGCCGTCAAGCTCAGAAAAAACAGATGACCGCACGATCTCCGTTCAAGAGATGTGCGGCCATTTTATTTGTTTTGGTCATTATTCTCCGGGGTATCTTAGTCCCCAGTCTTTTCGGCACTTGTCCATTATCTTCATAACTGCAAGAGTGCCGGAATGAGGCACGAGCGGACTTTCAGTCAGACCGTCTTCGAGACAGTTCTGAGCTTCGATTATCTCATATTCATATCCGTTTATCATAACAGGGAGCACCGACTTTTCTATCTCCATGCCATCACGGTCAAAGAGCGTCACTTCGTCGGAGCAGTGGAACCATTCGCCGAATACTATCATACCTTTTTCGCCTGATATTAGAGCTTTGTTGGAGCACTCCATCTCAAAGCCTGACTGGAGCACAGCTGTACTGTCGTCGTATCTAAGGGTAATGCTGTTGCTCATATCGACTCCGTAAACGATATTTGCGGAGCTTATTATTTCGTCCGGTGTATCACCGAGTATATCAGCAGCGAAGGTTATTGGGTAGACTCCCACATCGAGGAGTGCACCGCCGCCGCATTCGGGTGAAAACAGACGGTCGTCCTTGTTATACGGAACAGAACAGCAGAAATCTGCCTTGACATATTTGACTCTGCCGATACGTCCGCTGCGTATCCAGTCGAGAGCCTTGAGGTATGACGGACGACACTTCATCCACATAGCCTCCATAAAGAAAACGCCATTGTTTTTTGCGGCGGCGAGCATTTCTTCCAGCTGCGCTGTGTTGAGTGAAATGCTCTTTTCGCAGAGGACATTTCTGCCGTGTGTGATACACAGCATTGAATCTGCGTAATGACTTGCCATAGGAGTTGCGATATATACGATGTCTACATTGTTGTCAGAGGCGAGCTCATCGTAGCTTCCATAGCTTTTTTCAAAATCGAATTCAGCGGCGAAAGCGGCTGCTTTGTCTGTGCTGCGTGAAGCGACAGCGTAGAGCTCAGCGTTGGGAGAACCTTTAAGTGCTTCGGCAAAGGAACGGGCTATCCTGCCTGTCCCGATGATGCCCCAGCGATAGTTTTTCATAGTAGTGCACCTCCGGATTTTTTTCTAATTATAGCATACGTCCTTTGAAATAGCAATACTTGGAAAACAAAAAGATGAGAGCCGTAAAAGCTCTCATCTTAATACATTTCTGCGATTATTGTTTTTTATCAGTAATGCTGCTTGACAAGGAGGTGCAGAAATGCGTTATGCGCGTGCACAGGATGTGACAGTTATAAGGCTCTGTACTGCATCATAAATCCTGTGGGCGATGTAAGGGTTATTCATTGTGTAGAGGTGTATACCGTCAACTCCCTCAGCGATGAGGTCAGTTATCTGATCAATAGCATATGCGATACCGGCATCGCGGAGAGCTGTCTCGTTGTGCTCATATTTTTCAAGGACGCGAACGAATTTCTTAGGTAGTTCAACACCGCAGAGCTTCACCATACGCTCTATCTGACGTTTGTTTGTGACAGGCATGATACCTGCTTCGATAGGAGCGTCGATACCAGCGATATGAGCCTTTTCGTAGAAATCGTAGAAGTAGCTGTTGTCAAGAAAAAGTTGTGTTATGAGGTGGTCTGCACCGCAATCCACCTTGTATTTAAGCCATTTCAGGTCATCGACAGCATTTGTGCTCTCGGGATGTATCTCCGGGTAACAGGCAGCTATGACGTTGAGGTCGTAGTTGTCCTTTATGAACCTGATAAGGTCACTTGCGTGGCGGAAGTCTCCCGAAGCCGGAGCGTCGGAGCTTCTGTCACCGCGCAGAGCAAGGATATTTTCGATGCCGTGTTCCTGCATACTATCAAGTATAGCAGCAGCTTGTTCTTTTGTCATATCTATGCACGGCATATGAGCAACGCTCTCCACGCCATACTTATCCTGTATGTCGGAAGCTATCTGTATAGTCTTGCATCCGTTTTTGCCACCGCCTGCGCCGTATGTAACGCTTATGAAATCAGGTGAAATATCGGATAGCTCCTCGAGTGTGTTGTATATTACGCTTTCATCAGCGTCAGGCTTGGGAGGAAATACCTCTAGCGAAAACACAGTCTTTTCTTCAAATAACTCAGCAGTTTTCATTTCTTACCTCTTTGGCAGCGTCCACGAGATTTTTAAGGCTCGGAACAGTTTCTTCGTTTCCTCTTGTTTTGAGTCCGCAGTCGGGGTTTATCCAAAGCTTTTCAGCCGGGATACGTGCTCTCATCTTGCTGACAGCTTCCTTTATCTCTTCCTTGGAAGGAACACGGGGAGAATGAATATCATAAACACCGGGGCCGACTTCTGTGCGGAAGTTATTCTCCTTGAGAACGTCAAGGATAGTGAGGTCGGATCTTGAAGCCTCGAAAGTGATAACGTCAGCGTCCATATCGTCAATGTCCTTGATAATATCAGCAAATTCACTGTAGCACATATGTGTGTGTATCTGAGTTTCAGGCTTCACACCGCTGTGAACGTATCTGAATGCAGGGATAGCCCAGTCAAGGTAATCCTCTCTCCAGTCGGACTTGCGGAGCGGAAGCTTTTCACGCAGAGCAGCTTCATCTACCTGTATAATGCTTATGCCGTTTGCTTCGAGGTCGAGTACTTCCTCACGGATAGCGAGAGCGATCTGGAAAGCACTTTCCTTTAGTGAGATGTCCTCACGCGGGAATGACCAGTTGAGTATGGTAACAGGACCTGTGAGCATACCCTTCATAGGCTTGTCGGTAAGGCTCTGAGCATACACGGACCATCTTACAGTCATCGGCTTTGCTCTTGAGATGTCGCCCCATACAACAGGCGGTTTAACGCAACGTGTACCGTAGGACTGTACCCATGCCTTTTCTGTGAAGATGTAGCCGTCGAGGCATTCACCGAAGTATTCGACCATGTCGTTGCGCTCGAATTCACCGTGAACGAGCACATCAAGACCTATTTCTTCCTGGAGAGCCACACACTCGGCGATCTTCTTTTCGATGAAGAATTCGTACTCGCTGTCAGAGATCTCGCCCTTTCTGTGAGCATTTCTCTTTGACTTGACTTCAGCAGTCTGAGGGAATGAACCGATAGTTGTAGTAGGGAAGAGCGGCAGGCTGAAGCGCTCTTTCTGTATTTTTTCACGCTCTGCAAATGCAGGCAGTCTTGTGAGATCCTTATCAGTGAGGTTAGCGACTTTTTCTCTTACAGCGTCATTTCTGCCAGAGCGCTGTTCGCTGTGGAGAGCTGCATTTCTGCGGTATTCCTCTGTATCTTCCGGAGCAGCAGTGTCAAGTATCTTCTTGATATCTGAAAGTTCACCGAGTTTTTCCTCAGCGTATGCAAAATGCTTCTTATAGCTGTCTGCGAGCTTAGTCTCGTTGGAAAGAGTGCAGGGAACGTGAAGCAGAGAGCAAGATGTGCTGAGAATAATATTGTCAGTATGCTTTTTGAGTTCGTTTACAACAGAAAGAGTTACAGCGTAGTTGTTGCGCCAGATGTTCTTGCCGTTTACGATACCGGCAAAGAGAGTCTTATCCTTCGGGAAGCCGTTTGCCTTAACGAGTTCGAGAGACTTTTTACCCTCGATGAAATCAAGACCGATACCATCGAAAGCAAGACCTGTGAGTTCTTTGTAGCAGTCACGTACATCTCCGAAATAAGTCTGTGCGAGAACTTTGAGAACGCCCTTGTTCGTGAGTATCTTTTCGTAAAGTGAAACGAAGAGCTTGATGTCGTCAGCGGACATATCCTTTACGAGTGAAGGTTCGTCGAACTGTATCCAGTCAGCGCCGAGAACGTTGAACTTCTGTAGAAGCTCTGAGTAAGCAGCAGCAGTTGCCTGAACGAAGTCAGCAGCTTTTTTGCTGCCCTTGTATCTTGCGAGCTTGAGGAAAGTATAAGCTCCTATGATAACTGGCTTTGTGTTCACACCGCTTTCGAGAGCTTCCTTGAAAAGGTCGAAAGGCTTTGTTCCTGCGAGCTTTATCTCTGCGTTGTCGTCAATCTCGGGAACCATATAGTGGTAGTTGGTGTTGTACCATTTCTTCATTGCGAGAGCCTTGACATCGCCCTTTTCGCCCTGATAGCCTCTTGCAGCAGCAAAGTATGTATCAAGTGTTGAGAGTCCGAGAGATGTATATCTTTCCGGAACTGCGTTCAGCAGGAAAGCTGTGTCGAGAACGCCGTCATAGAATGAAAAATCGTTTGAAGGTATAAGATCTATACCGTTGTTTTTCTGTAAGCTGAGGTTGAATGAGCGGATCTCTTTTGCAGTTGATTCAAGTTCATTTGCAGTGATCTCGCCGCGGAAGTATTTCTCGCTGGCGAATTTAAGTTCACGAAGTGCTCCGATTCTTGGGTAGCCGATTATTGTTGTTTTCATTACCTATTCCTCCGATATGTTTTCTTGTGAGTATATTATATCATATCTGTCAGGAATGTGTTAATATCAAAAAGAAATGCAGCTCCATAGCTAAAAGCTATATCAGTGAGAGTAATTAGAAATATAGCCTTTAAGGTGTTCGAGATAGCGTGTAGTGAGTTCGCTGGGGTGGCTGTCGGAAGCCATAATATAGCCGATCTCCATAACTTCCTCACTTTCGAGCGGTATAGAGACGATGTTGCTGCCGTTGAGATCAGAGCTGAGTATGCCGGAAGATATGGTATAACCGTCGAGTCCTATTAAGAGATTGAAGAGGGTAGCTCTGTCCGAAACGACGATATTCTTTGGACTGTCAGCGGTAATGTGAAGCTCTTCCGCAAAGTAGAACGAGTTCTTCACGCCCTGATCGTACGTAAGGCGTGGAAAGGCTTTCAGGTCGTCGAGAGTAACTGTGTCTCTGCCGACGAGGGGATTGTTTCTGCTGACAAATACGTGCGGTTTTGCGGTAAACAGCGGTTCAAAGCGTATTTCCTCGCTTTGTAGGATATGTCTTATGACTTCGCGGTTGAAGTTGCTCAGGAAGAGTACACCTACATCGCTTCTGTGGGTGCGGACGTCCTCTATTATCTCAGCGGTTTTAAGCTCACGGAGAGAGAATTCATATTTATCCCTTCCGTATTCACGCACGAGTTCTACAAAGGCGTTTACCACAAAGGCGTAGTGCTGTGCAGATACGGCAAAAGCTCTGCGCGGCGGTGCAGCTGAGGATTTGTATTCATTCTCGAGAAGCTGAGCCTGTTCAACTATCTGACGGGCATAGGAAAGGAACTTCGTACCGTCCTCTGAGAGGTATACTCCGCGGTTGCTGCGGCAGAAAATGGTTATCCCCATTTCTTTTTCGAGTTCTGCGACGGATTTGGAAAGGCTTGGCTGAGCTATGAAAAGCCGCTGGGCGGCAGTTGTGATAGAGCCTGTCTCAGCTATCGTTATGATATATTTCAACTGTTGTAATGTCATTATCCGTACCTCCTTTTACCGTATCATTATATCACAGAGGGCAAAAAAACACAAGGGAGCCATCCGTTTTTTGCCGTACACAAGCGGTAAAGCACGGTAGTACCGTTTTTCTCTGCTAAATTCTCCTCCGGCAAATAATTATAGTTTTTTTACAAAATAATCTTGAAAAGTGCAGAGAAATATGGTATAATATCATTGGATTATTATAAATCGGACCGCAGGCTGTTCTGCACAAGCACAATGCCCTGATGGAAATTTAAAGGACGTGAACTGATGAGAATAACCTATACGATAATATATATTATACTTATCTTTGCTCTTTTAGGCTGCACAGTAATTGCGAAACGTTCTACGAAACCGAGCCGCGGTGCAGTCGCATGGCTCGAAACATCTATTATAATTCCAATAGTCGGAAACCTGATAATAATGCTGTCAGATGTCAAGCTGTGGGTGATAATAGGTTACTACATATACTTTATCGGTATGAACGGCATAATGCTGTCGCTGGTCAACTTTACGAACACGTACTGTACGGGTATCGGAAACGGTACACAAAAGCCCACACTTATGTACGCAGGACTTGCTATTGATACTTTTCAGCTGCTGCTCAATCCGTTCTTCGGACACGCTTTCAGAATAGATACCGTGACATCTGACGGCGAAACGAGCTATAAGCTGGTCGCTTTAGCCGGACAGACCTTTCATCGTTTTGTAGACTACGGCATACTAATATGCGTTATCATGATATTCTCTATCGCTTCGGCGGTAACTCCAAAGATATACCGTGCAAGGTACACTGTTTTGCTGTTTTCACTGAGTGCTACCTGTGTGATGCAGGTATATTATGTACTCACGCAGAGCAACTATGAACGCACTGTTATCGGATACTGCTTTTTCGGAATGATGATATTCTATTTTGCAACATGGTACAGACCGCTCCGGCTTCTCGATCAGATGCTGTCGAATATTATTTCTGACTTGTCTGACGCTTTCTATGTATTCGATCCGGACGGCAAGTGTATCTGGGCTAACGAACAGGGCTGCAAGCTGGTGAACTTCAGCGGTACAAACTACGAGGATATAAACTCAGCACTGACAAAGATGTTCGGAGAGTACCTTATCGACAGTAAGCAGACGTCTAAGGTGATTGTCGGCGAAGGACAGAACGTGCGCTTTTTCACACTTGACGAAAAGCAGGTAAAGGGAGCTAACGGCAAGCACAATGGCACGTACCTCCGCATACAGGACATTTCGGAGGAAGAACGCGAGATACAGGCACTTGACGAGCAGATCGGACAGATCAGCCAGGAGGCATACAGAGATGCCCTGACAGGTGTTGCCAATAAAACCGCATATAACAATAAGGTAAACGACCTTAACAATGAGATAGAAAACGGCCTTAGAGATTTTGCAGTTGTAATGGTTGACATGAACAACCTCAAGCGTATCAACGACGAATACGGTCATGAGGCAGGCGATATGTATATCAAGGGCTGCTGTCATCTTATATGCGAAGCGTTCAAGCATTCACCGGTATTTCGTGTAGGCGGCGACGAGTTTGTTATCATACTCCGCGGACAGGACTTTACCGCAAGACTTCAGAATCTTCAGAACCTGCGTGACGCGCTGGATGAAGCATATGAGAATAAAGATCAGGAGCCATGGCTGCGCTATTCTGCATCAGTCGGAATGGCTGAGCGTGTAGGAAACGACAATACATTTGATGCTGTTTTCAAGCGCGCTGATCAGGCAATGTATGCTGATAAGAAGATATTCAAGGCTCTTCATGGCAGTTACAGATGATAAACATACGGAAAAAGCTCCCCGAGGGGAGCTTTTCCTTTGTAAGGTATTATTTCTTATCGGAGGGAGGAGATTTCTTTTGCAAGTCCGGCGAGCTCGGCGAGTTCGGCTATCTTCTCGTTTTTGCCGCCTATTTCCTCAGCAACGCTGATGATGTAGTCATATGATGAAGAACCCTTGTAGTCTGAATTCTTCAGAAGCATAGCAAATTCAGTTGCAGCGCCTGCGAGTAGTATACCCTGTGTGGGATCATTGCTGTATTTTTCCATGCCGTAAAGATTAGAAGAATACACTTCCTCATTTGTGTCGATATCTTTGTAAGCAAGTGAGAACTTTATCAGTTCCTGTCTGCTGTCGGTATCATTTTTATTTTCGATATTTTCGTGTTCAGAGGCAAATTCGAGATCTATACCGTGATAAGTGCCGTTGGAAGAAGCGAGTTCAACTTCATAAAGAGCAGTTACGCTGTGACCGGCGCCGACTTCTCCTGCGTCCTTGCTGTCGTTATAGAAGTCCTCAGCAGCCATTAACCTGTTGTCGTAGCCGATAAGGCGATAGCTCTTTACCTGTGCCGGGTTGAACTCCACTTGCATCTTTACATCCTTGGCGATGGTGAAAAGAGTTCCGCCAATTTCATCGACGAGTACGCGGCGAGCTTCTTCGATCGAGTCAATATAGCTGTAATTTCCGTTTCCGTTATCAGCGAGAGCTTCGAGCTTGTTGTCCTTGTAGTTGCCTGTTCCGAAGCCGAGTACAGAAAGATATACGCCGTGTTCACGCTTTTTCTCGATAAGCTTGGTAAGATCTGATTCAGATGATTTTCCGATATTCAGATCGCCGTCTGTGGCAAGGATTATGCGGTTGTTTCCGCCTTCGATGAAGTATTTTTCGGCGAGTTCGTAAGCTGTTTCGATACCGCCCTCACCGTTAGTACCGCCGGAAGCAGTTATTGAATAAAGCGCATTTAGTATATCGTCCTTTTTGCTGCCGTCAGCTCCTGCGATGACAGTTCTGCTCGAGCCGGCATATGTAACTATTGATATACGGTCGTTTGGAGTAAGTTTTTCAGCAAGCATTGAGAACGCACTCTGAACGAGCGGCAGTTTGTTGTAATCGCTCATAGAGCCTGATGAATCTATGAGGAATACCAGGTTTGACGGCGGTGCAGTTTCTTCTTCCATATGCTTTCCCTGTACGCCTATCATCATAAGCTTGTTTTTGCTGTTCCACGGGCAGTCGGCAAGCTCGACATATTCGCTGAATATCTTTCCGTCTTCAGGCTCAGCGTACTGATAGTCGAAATAGTTGATGAATTCCTCAACTCTTACTGCGTCAACCGGTACCGGATTACCGTCTTCAAGGAATCTTCGTGCATTTGAATACGAAGCTGTGTCAACATCGGCTGAGAATGTCGAGAGCGGCTCTGTTTTCGGATCTTTGAAGCCGTTTTCTATGATATATTTGTATTCTTCTGTGCCGAGTGCTTTGTCTTCCTGTTCAGTAGGAGATTCGTTGTTTTCAATTGTCTGCATCGTCTCGATCTCATAGGGTTTGATGTTGCGGTTCCTTGCTGAAAGGTCATCTGCTCCGCATCCTGTGAACATGACAGGTATCAGGGGTAATGTGACTGTTGCTGCAATTATACGTGTTATTCGTTTACTCATATATAACACTCCTTTTTATAAATTTCCGTCCCTTGTGGGGCTTTTCTATGCTATAATATTAGCATGATAAAACGTCAAATGCAATAACAGGAAATAGTCAGTACGGAAACAATTGAGAGATATTTATTTAAAACTTGGCAAAAAGTATTACATAAATCTGACAGAAATATCTCTGCAATTTTTTGTTCACAGATACGCAACAAAATATTATCAGGCTGTTAATATTCTTCGGAAACAAGGCGTTTTCAGCGATACAAAAAGACCGTTCCCACTGATGTGTGTGAACGGTCTGCATTTTTATATGTAGGTTGTTATATCTGAGCTTCTTTGAATACTCTCATCATTTCATTGGTAAGGCTTGAGCTGTTCGGTTGAAGGACAATATCATCACGCTTTACCCATTCGGCGTATTTCAGTTCGTTCTCGTCCATATTTATTATGCCGTCGCCGTCAGCATCGCAGAAAAAGCCTATCAGCATATCCTGAGCCATTCCCCACGGCTGAGACTTGTAATAGCGGATATTCTTGACCTTTACGCCGGTCTCTTCCATAACTTCCCGCTCAACGGTCTGTTCGAGAGTTTCGCCTATCTCCGTGAAGCCGGCAACAAGTGCGTTGTGAGCATAACCTTGTCTGTACCGTGTTATGAGGATACTGTCACCCTTAGTAACTCCTACTATAACAGCCGGATTTATTCTCGGGTATATCTTTGCGGAACATTCGGAGCAGGAGAGAGCTCTTTCCTTGTCATCGAGTGTAAGTTTACCGCTGCATTTTCCGCAGAATATATTGTCACTGTACCATTTCCACAGATGATATGCAGTGAATGCTGCGAAGAGTTCCTTTCCGCTGCATTTATCACGGAGCTCTCTTATAGTGCGGTATTCATATCCATCTGCTGAATGGCATTGTACGTTCAGGGCAAGGAAGTAGCGCTTATCGTCTATCGAAAACAGATATACGGCTTCAGTCGTATCATTACCTGCTGTGAAGCTGAGAGAGCCGTTCACGATTTTAGTGAGGATCTTTCCGTCTTTGTCAAAGAAAAGAAGTGTATCATTGCTGTTCGGCGTGCAGTTTGTATAGGTGTTGTCGAGTCTGCTTGGATAAATGTCCTGTATCATAATTTCTCCTTTAAATCTTGTTTTGAGCTGTTTTTTTAATTATACCACAAAAGGAGAAACTTTTCAATCAAAAAAGACCGGCCATAGTGCAGAGCCGGTCTTTTTTGAGTTTAAAAATGTGTAAGATGATTATCTGTTCCCCTAAAGATAATACTTAACCGAAGTTGACTGTTTTAGCCATATGGCTGGTAGTATAGTATTGCTGAGTGTTTACGTAGTAAATGAATCTTACGTCGTTCAGTATAGTGTAATTGCCATTGACGGATGCAGGCTTTTTAACGCGGAATTTAGCTTTTGTGCGGAAGCCAATACCGCTTGGTCTTCTTTCAAGCACTGGTTCCTCAAAACGGATATTAGTGTCAAGACAGCCTATATGGAGACTCTTGATATAGTAATTATCAAGGCATATCTCACCGGTGTAGCTGCCGTCTGCTTCCTTATGAAGATTGTTTACATAGAATTTGTTGAGAAGTGCTTTGACTTCGCTATCTCCGATCATTCTCAGACCGTAATCAACATAATCAGGATCGGGATCGTCCGGATATACATCATCATAAGAGTAGTTATGATATTCGAGACAGCAGGTGAGATCAGTTCTGTATTTAATCGAGACATTATTGACATATTTCATTGCATTTGAGATCGTCGCAGATGTAATGACATCTTTGTCGAAAAGAGCAAGCATATGACCGTTGCCGTATTCGTTGCCGGCTGTGTCAACAGGAGATAAGAGAACAATGTTGTTCTTGTATTCAAATAATTCTTTGTTCAGCATTGGCAGAGCTCTCTGAAGTGCAGGAGTGTCCCATCCGTAACCTCTTGCCGGATCTGTGCTGAAATTGTATGTTTTGAATGCTCTTTTGCTTTTGACATAGTCGCTCTTGTTGACATAGTAGCCTGAAGCTGTCATGCTTGCGGAAAGTGTCATAATAGCTGCTGCGGTAATTGCTGTAATAGATCGTGTGAGTTTTTTCATGGCTTTATTCTCCTTTATTAAATTTGGTACTCTTATTATACAACTCGTTTGCGGCAAAAATCAATAGTTTACGGGTAAGCTGTAATTTATGACGTGTAAGCTGTATCTCTGCTGAGGTAAGTTGCATTTTTCGCAGGGTAACCTGCATTGACATAAGGCAGCTTTTTGTGTTATCATATACAATGGAAAGTATATGTCCCAGTTTGACATCCAGGCAGTTACTCAGAAATCATATTTGCAGTTCTCCAGAAAAAACATCGCATTATTATTCGCAGTAAAGACACAGAATAAAGGAGTTGATTGCTTACGGATGAGAATAGAGTTGAGATCACATGGTACGGAACAGCTTCTGTGCGCATTACAGCCGGAGACACTTCTGTCCTTATTGATCCGTTTTTTCCGTTCCCGGATAGCAGAATAAAAATTAAAAAGGATGCCTTTGATGATTGCAGTCACATACTTGTGACCCATGGACATTTTGATCACATCACCAGTATCAGCAGGATAGTCAGACCTGATACGACTGTCTGCTGTACAAGAGCACCGTACAAGAGCCTTTGCAGAAAGGGCGTTCCAATAGAGAATATGCACATTATCAGAGCCGGCACAGCGTTTTCGGTCGGTGATCTCAGGATAACTGCATATAAAGGCAATCACATAAAACTGAATATCTTGAAAGGACTATTCAACAAACGTGTACTTAAATACCGTAAAGGACTTTTCAGAAAGCTGCTCGATATCGCTTCGTGCCTTGAAAAGAAGGAATCTCTGTGCTATTTCATAGAAGCGTACGGCAAACGCATTATTATACTCGGAAGCCTTGCACTTGCAGAGAACGTTGAATACCCGACCGGAGCAGATATTGCTCTGCTGCCTTATCAGGGTTCTGATGATCTGTGCAGGATAGCAGTCGGTATATGTAAAAGACTCAGACCAAAAGCGGTATTGCTTACGCATTTTGATGACACATTTCCGCCGTTCAGTTCAGAGATAGACACATCGGGATTTGAGGAGCGTATGAAAAAGCATATCCCTGTCTATAAGCTCAGACACGGCGGTTCAATAAGAATCTTACTCACTAAAAACTAATGACACATAAACAATTTCATCACATCGGAGAACGATCATGAGAATAATAATTGAAACACCTCAGCCTAACGACGAAGATGTTGTTATAGTACGCTGTGCCTCGCCGGACCAGCGTCTGATCTCAATGCTGCTGTCATTCCAGACAGCACAGACCGAGCTTACAGGCTATCTTGATGACAAGATAGTGCGTCTGAATTATCAGGATGTATACTATTTTGAAGCGAATGAAAACCGAGTATTCGCATATTATCATTCAGATGTATATGAGGTCAAATACAAGCTGTACGAGCTTGAGGAACTTTTTACACCGCTCGATTTTGTACGATGTTCCAAGTCGCTTATAGTCAATATGGAGAAGATAGAGTTTCTCTCTCCGCTGTTCAGCGGCAAGCTGGAAGCACATCTGAAAAACGGTGAAAAGGTAGTTATCTCAAGGCAGTATGTACACAATCTTAAAGCCAAGCTCGGAATACAGGAGGTTAATTGATGGTTAAGGAATTTCTGATATCATTACTTCATTATTTTGTTGACATTACGACAGCTGTTCTTATAGCGGCGGCGATATATCTGACTATATCAGACAGGCAGCCTAACAGCACGCTGTTGTGGGAGATACTTCTCAGCGGCTTTATAACCGCGCTGCCGTCGGCTGTTCTGCTGTGTTTTGATCAGAAGAGCGTCAAGAAGTCGGTACTGCTGTGGGGAATACACTTTATCCTTATTTACTTTATAACGCTGATGCTTATAAAGATGTTCGGCTGGTGCAGAATAACACCGATGTCCGTATTTCTTACATTCGTTGCAGTAGTATTCATCTACTTCTTCACTTGTTTGGTACATTACCTTGTTGACAGAAAGCACACGGCGCTCATGAATCAGCAGCTCAAAAAGCGCTATGTGGAAAGCGAAAAGAAAGAATAACGCATTAAGCCTGCGTTCATAAGAAAAGCCGGTACATTTTCGTACCGGCTCTTTTTATATTATAGTCTTGTAGAATTTTATGTCGAACACAGCACCGTTCGGCTTCTGATTGGAAGCTTTCAGACTGCCGTCTTGAGCAGAGATCACTTTCTTTGCGAAGGCCAGTCCGATTCCGTAACCATTCTTCGTATACTCTGAGGAACGATAAAAGCGTTCAAAGATATGCGGCAGTTCATGTTCCGGAATACCCTCACCTGTATCGGATATAACGATGTCTGAGGAGAGATTGCTGCCGGAGGAGCTTATAGTTACTGTACCGCCCGGCGGAGTATGTTCGATAGCGTTTTTCAGAAGATTTACGACAGCTTCGGAAGTATAGTGCAGATCGCCGATAAAGAACGGCTCTCCGTCGATGATGGTCTTTATCTCCACGCCTTTTAGTTCGGCGGTGACAGAAACTGTCTCTGCGGAGCTTTCAATCAACTCGTGGCAGGAAACATTATCCTTCTTAAACTTTACTGCGTCAGCTTCTATTCTCGACAGACTCAGCATTGTTTCTATGAGCCATTTCATTCGTGCAAGGAGTTCATACAATTCCCGCAGGTACTCCATGCGGTTTCCTTCCGTCAGACCGTGCGAACGCATAAGTCCGAGTATCATCATAACTGATGTGAGCGGTGTGCGGAGCTGATGTGAAATATCTTCAAGCGCTTCTTTGGCAAACTGTTTCTCTTTTGAAAGTGCTGAATTCTGTTCTCTCAGTCTTATTGTCATTTTATGAATCTCAGCTGAAAGTATACTCAGCTCGCCCTCTTTGTATTCATCGAAACGTATCGCATCATCACCGCGCAGTATACGGTCGATGTCGTCACAAAGCCTGATTACCTGTTTTTGTCTCGTTGCTGACTGTATTTCGTTCAGAGCCAATAACAGCGCTGACATTATGATTACGATGACTGCACACGGTATGCTGAAATACAAACAGACAGCCACACAGGCTGCGGTCAGAACGAGATGTATAAGACGCCTTTTCTTGTCGCTCATTCGTCCACCGCCTTGTAGCCGAGACCTCTTACCGTTATTATCATACGCGGAGACTGCGGATCGTCCTCTATCTTTTCACGAAGTCGCTTTATGTAGACACTCAGAGTGTTGTCGGAGACAAATTCCTTTGTCATGGACCATAGCTCCTCGGCTATCCTGTCGCGTGAGAGCATCTGGTTCTTGTTGGAGAAGAATACAAGCAGCAGGCGGTATTCAAGCGCAGAGAGAATCAGCTCACAGCCGTTTTTGAATACGATTCCTTTTATCGGATCTATCGTGACGTTGCCGCATTGAAGCAGAGGCGATGATCTTGTGTGACGGCGCATTACATTCTTCATACGTGCAAGAAGTTCACGGGTGCCGAAGGGCTTTCCGATATAGTCATCCGCACCAATCTCAAAACCGGCGACGGTACAGGCTTCATCTGCCGAAGCCGTAATGAATATCACGGGTGTGTCGTTCATATTCTTGATTGCTGCACATACGGAGTAGCCGTTGCCGTCCTTCAGGGAAATATCAAGCAGGACACAGTCATATTTATTATCTTCAAACAGGCGCAGACCGTCTTTTTGTCCGCTGGCATAGGATGTAGTATATCCCTCGGAATTAAGAAAACGTATAAGGAATCCTGCAAGCTGTTCATCATCTTCGATAAGCAGTATTTTCGGCATAGCATCACCTCCTGATAACTCATTATAACACGTAGTAAAAGTAAATGCAAGCGGACGGTCTCAGCCGTCCGCATTGTTTGTTTATGTTAGGATTTTTCAGCGATTGGGGATTCTCTTTATGTCGAGTTTCATCTCTGTACCTCTTATCTGATCGGAGAGGCTGTCTCTGTTCTGTGATCTGAGCATCAGGAACGATGTGATACAGCCGGCTGCGAATGCCGTTACCGAAGCAAGCACTATCCTGATAAACGGAGCGGTATGGTCAAGACGGACGAGGTCATTCAGCATTTCTCTTGTAGCTTCGCTCTCTTCGGAGTAGGTGCTTAGCAGCAGCTGGGGGAGCAAATGTTCAGTACCTAAAATTATTGCAGCGCACAGAGCAGCTGAAAGCAGTGCTGCCGTTACAGTGAACTGCATACATTCTATTACAGTCATACGGTACAGCTGTTTGTCGGTCATTCCGATGCATTGCAGGGAAGCGAGTTCGCTGCGGCGGTTGGCGATACCGGTTGAGATTATGTTCAGAAGATTGATAAGGGCTGCCAGTGCCATGAGTACGTTGAATATCATAACGCCTGACTTAATGGAGGACATAATGCAGTGTATATTGCATTTATCCTTGTATAGATTCTCTTCAAGGTATATATAGTCAGAATGGGAATCGAACCACTCTTCAGCTTTTTTGTTATAGGAGTAATTGTATTCATCGCTGTTGTACGAAAAATTAGCAGCCACTCCCCATAAATTTGTGCCAAACCATTCATCACATACAGTCTGATAAGTTTCTGATGCACTGTAAAAAGTATATGATGTATTATCATATCCGGGAGTGAATGAGCCGATCACATTGATCGTATGCGAGATTTTTTCTGTTTCAGCTTTGCTCAGTATTACTTTCCAATCTTCTGTTTTCATGTCTTCCGGAATGATCATTCGCTCGGAGAATACATTCAAAGTACCATTTTTGACCGGATAGGATAATAAAGAGTCCCAGGCTGAATTTACCACATATCCGCCGCTGCTGACAAGCTCATCGTAGCTGACAGGCGGATCGTCACCGAAGATCTGAGAATAAGCTTCTCTGTTGACATATTCCACGACACAGCTATTTTCTTCGTCAGCCGTTATCAGCTGATCCGTATGAATGACGGCGATATTCTTGAACAAACCGCTGTTTTCAAGTTCATGAGCGGCAGTTTCTGATGAAATGCCCTTTATACTGTTTCCAAGCAATACTTGAAAATCATTAGTGCACTCGATCGTATCCTGGCTGATACAGTCAAAAATGCTGCGCTCTATGGTATCTGTAAGCGATGTGAATACAGCAAACATCGTTATGGAAACGGTCAGCGTCAGAACTGTGATGACAAAGCGCTTTTTCTGTCTTCTTGCATTTCGTGAAGCTATACTGCCTGATATACCGAAGAGCTTTCCGGACAGTGTGTGCTTCCTGACTTTTTTTACATCGTCTGTACGAGCTGTGATAGCTTCCATTGGTGACTTGCGTATAACACGCATACCAACACCGTAAGCGGAAAGGAATACCCATATTATGCCGACTAAAGATGAAACGGCAAGCATTTTCGGATCAACTGAGAAAGAAGGGGTGAATTTTCCGCTTGCTATACTGTCTATGACGTCGGATAGTCCTGCTGAAAGGAGAGCTTTGAACATTACGAAGGCGAGAAGAGTACCTGTGCCTAAACCGATCGGTATAGCTATCAGACAGAGCCTCATTCCCTCCAGGGTTATTATCTTAACTATCTGCTGAGGAGTTGCGCCTATGGACTGGAGCACGCCGTAATGCCGCTCACGTTCCTTTGAGGATATCTCGAAAGCTGTATCGACAATGAGACGAAGTGCCAGTGCAAAGAGCACGGCAAATATGAAGAATATACAGAATATCCTTAATCTCCAGAGATTTGCTCCGTCGCTGATATGGTCGATGCGCATAAGAATGACATTCAATGTAGGTTTAAGCTCCAATTTATCATGGACACCCATTTCCTTACATACAGTCTGAAGCCATTGATCTGTGTCACCGATGTCTTTGCTGAACATTATGTAAGCCGTTGAGGTGCTGTTTTCCTGCTGTGTCAGAGTAACAGACTCTATATGTTCTTCATTCCGCAGGAACTCCGCTTGTTCATCAGTCACACCGTACAGTGCAATATGATATGGTGCATGGCTGTATGAAGTCTTCCGCAGGCAGTCCATGAAAACGCCGTACAGTATGAATATCATTGCCATAACTGCTATTGCTGTGGAAATGCTTATTACGGTGAAGAACGACTGGCGTTTCTGTGCGCGAATGTATCTTGAAGCGAGAAGACTTTCATATCTCATTGCTGTCAGCCTCCTCCGCAGAGCTGTTTGCTTCGTCAGAGATTATCCTTCCGTCATGCAGTACGATTATCCTGTCGCACTGTGAAGCAATATTCTCATCGTGGGTTATTATGATGATAGTCTGTCTGAGTTCGCGGTTTGATCTGCGGAAAAGTTCTATTATTTCGGCACTGTTTTTGCTGTCGAGATTTCCAGTCGGTTCGTCAGCAAGAATGACTTGCGGTGATGTAAAAAGCGCTCTGCCGATGGAGACTCGCTGCTGCTGACCGCCCGACATCTGAGAGGGGAGGTGAGCTCTTCGTTCCTTTAAGCCGAGCATATCAAGGATATTTTCGAGATGCTGGCGGTCAGGCTTTCTGCCGTCCATGAGAAGTGGGAGAGTGATGTTTTCTTCCGCAGTCAGTACTGGTATGAGATTGTAGAACTGATATATAAGACCTATCTGTCTTCTGCGGAATATGGCGAGCTCTCTGTTGCTCTGACGGAAAATGTCCTGACCGTCCAGCCATATATTTCCGGAAGTAGGGCGGTCAACTCCGCCTATCATATGCAGGAGAGTTGATTTGCCCGAACCGCTGGCTCCGACTATCGCTACCATCTGTCCCTTGGGTACACTGAATGATACTTCGTCAACTGCTCTGACTTCGTTTTCACCTTTTCCGTATATCTTACTGAGGTTTTCAACTCTGAGTAGTTCCATAAATGTTCCTCCTGTTTTTGTTGATTATATTATAGCATACTTTTCTGACAAATTCATTATCTGAATCTTACAATTTTGTCATTTTATGTGCCTTGGGGAGACGAATATCGTACAGCAATTAATAAAGCCGCAGGAGAGTTACCTGCGGCTGTTGATTTATCCGTTGTCTGAAGTGTTCAGTTTAGCTTTTTTGTTGTAGCAGAAATATGCGGCGAAACACATTATGATCTGTAATACCGTTGAGCAGGGGATAGCCATTCCTATGAGGAAAAGAGAACCGTTGCCTATCTTCTGCATAAGGAATGCGATAGGTATCCTGACAGCGAAAGCTCCGCAGACACCCTGCAGCATAACGAATTTTGTTTTTTCTATGCCGTTGAAATAGCCTATGAAACAGAACAGGAAACAAGTTGCGAGACAGTCGATAGCATAGGCTTTAAGGTAATCCCACGCTGCGTTTACAGTATCAGAGTTCTGTGAGAATATGCCTGCAAGCAGGTCACCGCGGAAGAAAGTCAGCAGAAACATCACTATTCCGAAAGCAAACGATACCGCGATACCGCTTTTCAGTGACTTCTGAGCTCTGTGCATAAGACCGGCACCGTAATTCTGTGCTACGAAAGCCGTCATCGACTGCATGAAAGCGAGGGGCACGAGCATGATAAATACACATACCTTCTGTGCGACTCCGACTCCGGCAGAAGCTGTTACACCGAGACGGTTGACTATCGCGAGCATAAAGAGGAAAGATATGCCGACAAGGAAATCCTGCAGAGCTATCGGCGTTCCTATTTTGACTATTACAGAAGCATAGCCCTTTTTCAGACTTATATTTGACTTGTGAAAGTCGAATGGCAGCTTTGCGTGGCGTATCATCAGGAAAGATATAACAACGCTCAGGAGCTGTGCCATAACAGTTGCGAGAGCGGCTCCGGAAGCTCCGAGATGGAAACCGGCTACAAATACCAGGTCGCCGATTATATTGAACAGACAGGCTATACCGACAGCTATGAGGGGCGTCCTGGAATCGCCCAGGCCTCTGAAAATACTGCCGAGAAGATTGTAGGCAGTTATAATGACGAAGCCGCCGCCGCAAATCCTGATATAGTTTGCTGTGATGTCAAAGGCTTCTGAGGGAGCCTGCATTATCCACGCGAGCCCTGATGCTCCGAGAACGCTTATCACGGTGAAAATAAGTCCGGTAATGGCGAATATCACAAGACCTGTGCCTATTATCTGAGCGGCTTCCTGAGGACGTTTCTGTCCTATCCTCTGACCGACAGCGACTGTGATTCCCATTGAGAAGCTTACTATCAGATTCGTGAGAGTGGTGATTATCTGTGAACCGGTAGAGACTGCCGAAACATCAGCTGTTGTTCCGAAGCGTCCCACAACGAGCAGATCAATTGCACCGTACATCGCCTGCAGGAACATGGCAAACATTACCGGCAGCATAAATTTCAGCAGCTTAGAGACTATCGCGCCGCTTGTAAAATCGTTGCTTTTCATTGTACCTCCATAAAAAAGCGGATAAAACAGCAGTGTTGAACTGCGGTTCTATCCTTGATTAATTCTTGTATAATTATAGCACAGATATGAGAAAATGTCAATAATGCGTCAGTGACGGAATACTTACGCTCAGATAAACTAAAAACCTCCCTCTGTCCGGAATGAACAGAGGGAGTCTGAGAGTATTTCTTATTAAATCAGAGTTTGTTGATAAGACCGAGCTTGAATTGTTGTATCAGGAGCGCATCTGAGTTGGTGAGACCTGCTTTGCCGTCTACATCAGCATTTATCTCGCCCTGAGCAGTTATGCTTACATCGGACTTGCCCTGTGCGTATTTGTCAGGATTTGTTGCCACTTGCATAACGAGAACTGCGTCTGCGATATTGACATTACTGTCGAGATTGGCGTCACCCTTGATAGTAGAAGTGGGCTCATCGGCGAGAGCTTCAAACTTGCAGTCGTACTTTTCAGCGTAGGCTTGGGCGGTGGAGTTTGCATAGCCATAAATAGTTCCGTTGAAATATATTCCTTCGTAAATGTTGAAACGGTACTCGTCGATTCCATTGTATATGGTTTTTCTGGAGTCATAGATTTTACAGTCAGGATTTAGTATAGTTATTGATTCAAGACTTGTACAGCCGGAAAAAGCACTATTTCCTATGCTTGTAACTGAATCAGGAATTGTTATCGATTCAAGGCTTGAACATTCTTCGAATGCTCCTATTCCTATCTTTTTGACCGAATCAGGTATCGTTATTAATTTAAGGCTTGTACCCATAAATGCACCGTTACCTATACTTGTAACGGTATCGGGGATAATTACTGAATTAAGATCAGTACAATAGTCAAAGGCATGGTCGCGTATGATTGTAACCGGAACACTATTTACCTCGCTTGGTATAATGAAGTCAACTTTTTCACCCTTGGCGCATTCAACGAGTTCAGCGTGATCAGAATATACCGCGAAACGAAAATAATCTATTATTTCTTCACCGAATCGTTCCTCAGCGCTTGCTGTTATAGCTGATTCAGGTGCATAATTATTCACGAGCGGCATAGCTCCGCCGATGATACAAAGTGCCAGAACTCCGGCGATAAGTTTTTTCATAACAATCCTCCTTAGAAAGTGTAATCATTACTAATAATTATAGCACATATCCACGGTTTGTGCAAGTGTTTTAGCTAATGCTGCAAAAAATTTCCCAAAGCACAAATATGAAAAATGTGAAAAACTGGTGTAACCTTTTCACGAGACTAAGAAACTTTAAAACCTTACACTGAAAATTCACATTTTTCACAATCGTTGGCACGCGTTATTATAAAAAGTACCGGCCTCTTGTTTGAGACCAGTTTTGTGCTATATCAGAACTTGTCGATAAGTCCGAGCTTGAACTTCTGTATCAGTAGTGCATCTGAATTGCTAAGTCCTACTTTTTCGTCAACATCAGCATTTATCTCGCCCTGAGCGGTTATGCTGAATTCGGACTTGCCCTGGGCGTACTTGTCGGGATTGGTAGCTACCTGTATAACGAGAACGGCATCTGCGATGTTGACATTACCGTCGAGGTTTGCGTCACCTCTGGTATTGCCATTGGGATCTGTTGTCAGTTCTTCACTTGGTGCTTCACCTAACGACTCAAACTTGTAGCCGTACTTTTCAGCATATGCCTGAGCTGTTGAACCGTCGTAGCCATATATTGTTCCGTCGAAATAAACATCCCCGGATTCTTCACGACGTCCGTTGCTGAAAGCGATGTAGCTCTCTATTTCGCAGTCATGTGATAGGATAGTTACGGATTCAAGTTCCGGGCACATATAGAATGCAGCCAGGCCTATATGTTTAACTGATTTAGGAATAGTTACTGATTGGAGTGTATCAACACCAGCAAATGATTGACCATTTATGCTTTTGACAGTATCCGGAATAACAAGTTTTTCGCCACAGTTATTACCATTCAGCAGAAAACCGTTGACAATTACTAATTCATTATCTGCGCTTAGCTTATTGAGCCAACCTGTATTATAAAAAGCTTGTCTTCCAATATATTCGACTGAATCAGGAATAGAGACAGATTCGATGCTTTGACAATCCATAAAAGCACGGTCGGCTATACGCGTCACATTGTCCGGGATAACGACTTCACCTTCGCATTTATGTCCATCAACGAGAACGCCATTGAGTATTACCAAAGGTGACTCCTTGCGTTTGTTTTCTATGCAGAGAGTACCTTCAAAAGCGTCATAACCGACTCTGTTTACAGACTTCGGGACATTTATAGTCTCAAGTGAAGTGCAGTTCAAAAATGCGTTATCTGCTATTATTGTGATCGTATCCGGGAGAGTTATTGATGTAAGCTCCTGGGCACCTCCGAAACCAAATACGCCTGTTACAGGAACCCCTCTGAACTCACTTGGAATAACAATGTCACCGCTTGTTTTAATAATATATTCACCGCTGTCTGTTATTTCATAATTGCTTCTGACAGCGGCGTGATCGGGGTATACCCAGTAAAGAAGATCTCCATCGACAACCTCTTCATATTCGGGAATCATTTCAAACTTGTAGCCGTACTTTTCAGCATATGTCTGAGCTGTTGAACCGTCGTAGCCGTAAACAGTTCCGTTGAAAGCAGTTACTTCAGAAGCAGAAGCAGCTCTGTTAAAAGCATATATTCCTTTTATCTCACAATCCGGATTTAGAATTGTTATCGAAGTAAGCTTCGGACAGTTATAAAAGGCATAGCCCTCGATAATTTTGACTGATTTGGGAATAGTAACTGATGTCAGGGAATTACAGTTGGCAAAAGCAGATTTACCTATAATTATAACAGACTCAGGAATAGTTATTGATTTAAGGCAGATACAGTTGACAAAAGCGCCTTCTTCTATACTTGTAACTGAATCATGAATCGTAATTGATTCAAGACTCTCGCAGTCTCTAAAAGTATAACGTTTTATGCTTTTAACTGAATCAGGGATATTTACTGATGTAAGACTTGAGCAAGAGCGGAATGCATCATTCCCGATGCTTGTAACCGAATCAGGTATCTTTATAGATTTGAGATTTATACACGTCTCAAATGCACTATCACCCATGCTCGTTACTGAATTTGGTATAGATACTGACATGAGACTTGTACAGTTGCTGAAAGCAGAACTGCAAATGCTTTTAACTGAATCAGGAATAACTACTGATCTAAGGCTGCTACAATCTTTAAATGCACCGACACCTATAACAGTGACGTAATCAGGAATAGTAACATCTACTGAGCAAGCAGTGCCGTCTATAAGGATACCATTAACAACAACTAATGGATTATCTTTTTGTTTGGATTCAAACCATGGAGTACCTTTGAAAGCTGATTCACCTATGCTATTAACAGACTCAGGGATAGTCATTGACGCAAGACTTTTACAGTTTTCGAAAGCCCCACTTTCAATGCTTTTTACAGATTCGGGGATTGAAACAGATTCGATGCTTTGACAATCCATAAAAGCACGGTCATCTATCCTCGTCACATTGTCAGGGATAACGACTTCTCCTTCGCATTTATGACCGTCAACAAGTATATTGTTGACAATGACCATAGGTGATTCATTACGCTTTTTCTCTAACCAGGGGGTGCCTTCAAAAGCGTTATAATAGATTCTGTTTACAGACTTCGGAATATTTATAGTTTCAAGAGAAGTACAGTTTAAAAAAGTGTTTTCAGCTATTTGGGTGACCGTATCCGGAAGAGTTATTGATGTAAGCTCTGTACAGTCTTCAAACAGCATTACACCAGTTACAGGAACTCCGCGATATTCACTTGGTATAACTATATCACCATATGCTAATGGGCGTTCGCCATCAAATGTACTTCGTGCAATAGCAAAGTCAGGAAATACCCAATAAGTCAGTCCGCCTTCTCTGTACTCATCGAAACCATTACGATCAATTGAGTGAGGAATTTGAGGATTAATCGGATATTCAGCATAAACAACACTCTCCGGCGCATACTGAGGAATAGCCGGGATAACTCCACCAACTATACAAAGAGACAAAAGAGCTGAAATAAGTCTTTTCATAAGAGTACCTCCTGAGATTTTATTTTCAAGTAAATTATATCAGAATAAGTATGCGTTTTCAAGCTATAATACGTCATATCGTGAAATATAGCATACTATACAAACAGGGGGGATGCGCCTTGTGCAAGGTGTCTTTTTTCCCCCCCCGTATTAATCAGACTATGTTATACTTAGTGTAACTGTTTGTGCTCATAACCTGTCAATTAGTCCAAGCTTGTATTTCTGTATAAGGAGCGCATCCGAGTTGGTGAGACCAGCCTTGCCATCAACATCAGCGTTTATCTCACCCTGGGCGGATATACTGAATTCAGACTTTCCCTGTGCGTATTTGTCAGGATTGGTTGCGACCTGCATAACGAGGACGGCATCTGCGATGTTAACGTTGCCGTCGCAGTTAGCATCGCCTCGAAGAATACATGAAGCCTTTTCGTAGATTATTTCATAAGAATTATATGTTGTTTGTGGTGTGAACGCTATTTCTGTCATATATCCTAAAAATGTGAAATCACAGCCATCTGAGCGCATTTTCTTTAATTCAGAGTATATTTTAGAACGATCGCTGATAGCTGACATATTAAATTTAAATGCGTAGTCAAAATCTGCATTCTGTGCATCCTTATTTTTACTTTCATCATAGATAAGACCGAGTGCTGAATATTTTTCTTCGATTTCTTCGGGAGACATATCTGTGCTGACAAACAGTAAATCGGTACTATAATAATTTGCGGTATCCTCATATGATTCATAGTGATTTACAATCTTTTCAACGCAGTTTTGAGAAATGAGCAGTTTGGTGAGTGCATTTCGGTAGTCGGGACGAACAGCTTGCATAATGTAGGAAGTGTCACTGCCTTTTGTAATGACCGGGACATACATATCAGGAGATTTTTCTATCTCTGATGCAGCGGCTTCTAATAATTCTTTTATGGGAAGCTCCGAGCCGTTTGTTACGTTAATTATTGTATCTTTGTAAACGGTGCATACTATGTGGAATTCTCCGGAACTGTCAAGCAGGATAACAAGATTGTTCGTTTTTCCATTGATAACAATATGTTCACCTGCTATTTCGTTATAAACATCTGTTATGCTGAATTGATCATCGCAGTTTGCATCGCCTTTATCAGACTCAGACGTTTCTTCGTATAGTAACGGATCATCAACAGGAAGATAATAATTAGCGTCATCAAGGAAAATTCCCAGTATTTTTTCATTGGATTCAGCAGCATTTATTTGCTCCTGATTAAGCGTACAGGAAAGCCAGCCTTTATTCTGGGTTTGGGATATGTCAGTGCCTATTTCATTAAGAATAGAATTGATATATTCGTTGTTAACTTCTTTAAGATACTTGGATTTTATTGCATAAATAACTTTTTCATTATACTCTGATTGATCAAGTTCAGAAATTTCTTTTTCAGCTCATTTTTCGGCTTCGTTTCCGATTTCTTCAGCATTATATTTAAAAATCAGATATACAGAGATATTTTCTTTTCCTTCGGAAATTGCCTTTTTTACACCGTCAGACAGCTTGGAATTGGGATCTCTTGTATCTGCTGTTTTTTCAGCGGCAGTTGTCGCTTCGAGTAGTTCCACAGTATATCCAAGATCTTTAAGCTGAACAGTATCAGCACTTGCCGATATTGGCAAAGCCATAACCAATGTGCTCAAAGAGAGCATAATTGATAACATTTTTTTCATAGTATGACCTCCTTTATTTTTATGGAAATTGCTTATGTTGCTTGTTTTATAATTCATCAATAAGTCCAAGTTTGAATTTCTGAATCAGGAGCGCATCTTCATTGGTGAGTCCGGATTTGCCGTCAACATCAGCGTTTACTTCGCCCTGAGCGGATATGCTGAATTTAGACTTGCCTTGTGCGTACTTGTCAGGATTTGTTGCCACCTGCATAACGAGAACGGCATCTGCAATGTTAACGTTATTATCAAGATTAGCATCGCCGTATAAATTGGACATATTTCCTGATAGCATATTTATTTCTAAAGAGTATATTTCTGGATTATCGCAGAGAAACTGACAAGATAATTTGGCGTTGAAGTTTTTACTCATAAACGCTCCATATTCAAAGAGTTCTTCAATTGTTATATCAGGAGGAAGAGAGATTTGACATGTTTCTTCATTAAATCTAGCATTAATAGAGTTTTCAGTAAATAAAGCGTTTATATCATTCTCTTCAATATTTGTAAGTACATCCGGATTCTGAATGCTCCAGTAAATATGTAATTCACTAAACTGCCTGTTATCAAGGTTGACAGTAGCCTTATCGACTGTATATTGGCTTTTGACTATAGAAAGTGCATTTTCAAATAACTTGTAATTGGCTTCGTGATCTTTGCTTTCTGATGTAATCATAACAGCAGCACAGTCAGGATCCTGAGAGACACTAATATCTAATGTCTGATTGAGATTTGTTTTCAGAAGAGATATGATATTATCAACTTCTGAGGTAGATGCTGTTGTTTTTATAGTTATAAAATCATCAAGGCAGTATTCAACTAAGTATTCGATATTTTTATCATAGTTTTTTATCCATATTCTCTGTAAATTATCACCTAAGATTGTTTTGGCTTCGTCCATAAGTCCTGTCAATAAGCTGCCATGATTGTTACAGTATTCAAGCTGCTTGTAATAGTTTTCTGAACAATTTGCCTGAGGATTTACAATATCCAGCCAACCACTCTCAACTGAAAATGAGCTCGTTTCAGAAACGGCAGTTGTTGATAATGGCAAAGCCATAACCAATGTGCTCAAAGAGAGCATAATTGACAACATTTTTTTCATAATATGACCTCCTTTTTGAAAATTGGACATGGTTAATTATCTATTCATTACTTAGTCTTATTTAATAGAAAAAACTCTCACTGTTTTCTGCAAATTGTTGACAGAAAAATATTTCGGTTGTATACTAAAATCAGGTGAGAGAATTTACCGAAAATGCAGACTAAGTAATAGAAGAATTGAAAAGATCTATCCGAAAGGAGAAGACTATGGATAACGGTGCAAGTAGCTACCGCCGTTTCCTGTCGGGCGAAAATGAAGGTATGTCCGAGCTTATCAGAGAATATAAGGATGGACTTACCCTGTATATAAACAGCTTTGTGAACAATATCTGTATTGCCGAAGAGCTTATGGAAGAGACCTTTGTTAAGCTTGTCGTCAAAAAGCCTAAGTTTTCAGGCAGAAGCACGTTCAAAACGTGGTTGTATGCCATAGCGAGGCACGTTTCCTACGACTATCTGAAGCGCAGTTCGCGCGGGCAGACTATCCCGATAGATGAACTGTATGACATATCTGATGAGGAGGATATTGAACACTCATATATCAGACAGGAGGATAAGATAATCCTGCACAGGGTTATACAAAAGTTGAATCCGGATTATAGCCAGGTGCTTTACCTTATATATTTTGAAGATTTTGATAATGCTGAAACAGCTGAAATAATGAAAAAGAGCAAACGGCAGATCGAAAACATGCTGTATCGAGCAAAGTGCGCACTCAAGTCTGAATTGGAAAAGGAGGGATTTGAGTATGAAGGACTATAAACAGGTAACGGAGAGCGTTTTTCGCAAGAGCGAGGAGCGGATAAAAATAGCTGAAAAACGCCGCGCCGTGATACGCCGTACTGTTTATGCAGTTTCCGGAATGTGTGCAGCAGTCATCATTGGCGTGGGACTATGGAAAAATGCAGCCATAAAGGATGCTTTTCGCAAGGATTTCCACAGCAGCAGTATTATCGAAGAGACGAGTGAGTCTATTTCGACTACAAATACTGAGCATACAACGGATTTTGAACAGATATCGGTTTCAAATGACAGGCGAGAGGTTACGACATCTGTAACATCTTCGGTCGAATCACAGCAGAGCTCTATAGAAGCGATTATAACTGACACGGTCATATATGAACATACCACTTTAACTGTATCAAATTCTGAGAATATCAGATCATCGGAGAGCACTTCTGCTGTTGTGCAGACAAGTACTTCTTTTAAGACTTCAGGTAATACAGTAACAGCTGTTCAGACAACTTATTTACAGGCTGTAACGAGTACAAAAGAAATAATAACACCGGTTGAGCCTGATACAGAAACTACAAATGCAGGTACTGAAATTATGACTTTGCCTCTTACTGAGCAACCGACTATAACCGATACGAATTGTACGGTGCAAGAAATAGTAACTGTTACCGGTACGAATGGTTTGATGGGCGAGGATACTGCATTTTTTATGTTGAACGGAATTGGATACACCTATTCCGGTATAAGAATTGATAATAAGTATGTCGGGGCTTTTTACTGTGAGATACCGTTTTCGTATGAAACAGCTAAAACGTATAAGATAAACGGCGTATCTGAGGAAGTGGCTCTTGCTGTGGAATTTGGTGACAACGGGATGTGCTTTATTTATACGAATAGTCGATATAAGCCTTCTGATCTTTCAGCTATGATAAAAGATCTTTCTCTTGAAAGCTACGTTCATACCGGAGATGCTGTTTGTAATCAGTGGGGAGAGACTACAAATTATAAAAACATCAGTACTGAAGAGCTGCTGAAAAAAATGTCCGAATATACTGTTACTTCAAAAACTAATTATCCCATACGTTCGGATAAGGATCAGCTAACAATCAAAGCTTATCACTCTGCATTTAAAAGGTATATAGAGATATGTGTGACCAGCAGTGGATACGTTTATATATCACTTAGTCCGTATCGCAGGGTATTTCGTATTGGTTCAGATAATGCAGACAGGCTGATAGAATATATTGTTCAAGGGTTCAATAATAGTTAGTTTTGAATAATTGTTAAAATTAGAAACGCCCTCTGATTGAGGGCGTTTCTGTTTGATAAGTAGCTTTTTTTAGCTTTTATAGAATAAATCTAAAAAAAGCTTGACAAATATTTGCGTTTGTGGTATAATAATTCAGTAATGCGGATATGGCGGAATTGGCAGACGCGTATGGTTCGGCTTGCGTTACGATAGTGTAAGTATTAAGATCTCACAGTTATGTGGGATCTTTTTTATTGGATAGAATAAGCACTTTGTTAAATTGAAAATATAAATTGAAATGTGTTGCGTTTGAATACAAATTTTGCAATAGATATAGTGAAAGCGTTGAAGATGCATTCTACGTCTTTGAAGGTGGTGAAGAATTGACTCATAAGGAATATCGTGATAAACAGCTAGAATCAGTCCGAAAGGCACACAAAGAACTGTTTGACAAGTATTGTAATTATGTTTATACTATAGTTTTCAACAAGCTGAGGAATTGCGTAAGTTTAGAAGACATAGACGAATGTGTGTGCGATGTTTTTGCGGATGTTTATATTTATTATGATTCCAATCGAAGCACAGACGGCGATCTTTCGGGATTTATCGGAACAATCGCAAGACGAAAGGCAGCTTCATATTATCATAGATGTCACAAAGCGGATATTACCGTTTCCATTGATGATGATGCGGAAATCGATTCCGGCATCAATGTTGAAAATGAGATTGATAAAAAAGAACGCCGACGTATAATACTCGAAAAAATCGATGAACTCGGTGAACCGGATTCAACTATCATCATACAGAAATATTATTATGGGCTTTCTTCAAAGGAAATAGGAGAAATTGTTTCACTTACTCCTGAGAACGTGAGGGTTCGGAGTGGAAGAGCAATTAAAAAGCTCAGGGAACTGCTTGAAAAAGCTGGTATAACTCTATAAGGAGGGATAGAAATGACAAACGATAATTTCAATCTTGACATATTTTCAAATGCTGATGATGAGATCATAGATACTCTTGCAGAGAGATACTACGCAGTGCCTAAAAGAAAAATGTCGGATCTTTATGAGAAAAGTGAAAAGCTCTATGACAACCTAATGGAAAAACGATGTTATATTGCCGGTGATGTTGTTTCAGGCGTAGAGGTTTACCGCAGACCTAAGTGGAAAAGAAATTTAAAGTTTGGCATTGCTGCCGCTGCGATAGTAATTGGGAGTTCAGGAACACTATATGCTTTGAAAAGTTTTGAACGAAATCCTGAAAACTATGGGATTGCAGCATTGTCTTCACTTACTTCTGAACAATCTGAGAATACAACGGGAACATCGATTATTACCGATTATGAAGCTAATAGTGATAGCCAAAAACTCTATAAAATCGGGCAGGAAATGACAGGCTGCGATAACTGGGAATACACGGTTGCTTCCGTTAGACTTACCAAAAGCAACCGTGGTATGACATTCAGACAGAACGAGGATTTCCCTTGTGATGAAAACGGCGTTTTTACTTGTGATTATTCTTATATTATCGCAGATATTACAGTAACTAATACATCGTCTGAAGACAGAGAATACTACACGAATTCATCAACACTATATTTTTACAATTACAAAGATAACGGTGAAATAGACTGGCTGTTTCCTGATGCAGGCGCTGAAGTGTATGATTTCAATGGTGGGAAGTTCACTGAACAAGCTGACTTTTTTGTATGTGATATTAAAGCAGGAGAGAGCAAGAATTATCGTATTGGCTACAAGATAGAGGATAAATACCTGGATGATAATTACGATCTAATAATTCTCGATTTTGACAGCTATACAAATGTTACATCGACAGCCTTATGTCTTATTGAAGAAAATAAGCGACCGAGAGATATTGCTCCTATCAAAGAATACGATATGTCAACTAAAGATGGTATATACTATAAAATGCTCAATAGTCTTGATTACTATAATAAAGTTTCTGGAAAACTTATTGTAAACAGCAGTTATACCGAAGATGAGCAACTTATAGATTTTACTTCTGACCTAATTTCATCAAAGTCATACTCTACAATTTATAATAGTAAAACTTCTGATCCTGAGGTTGTATCAGCTGAAAATGCTGACAGTCAGGTAGTTTGTGATGGAACAGATTACTATGTTTATTACAGCGACGGAGACAAGGTCTGGACGCATCATTATCCCGGCGGGGATAGATCGTGTGTTGGTAATGCGTTGCATAAATATGATTATAAGCCGATTGATGATGATAATCGCCATACTACTGACAGTAATGGTAACGATTATTGGAACTACAGTACGAAATATACTAATCTTCAGTTAGCAGACACTTATCTTTCGCCTCAGGAAATTGCTTTCAGTTTCCTTAGTGATAAGGATAACTGGGAGATAAAAGGAGAGGAATGCTTTTTGGGTAGAGAATGTATCGTAATAGAAGGAATTCTTAATGGTGAGTTAAGTGCAAAACTGAATGTGACGAGCTTTACAATATATGTTGATAAACAGACTGGTGTTCTACTCAGATATATTGGTAAGAACAGCAGAGATAGCGTTTCTGATTATATGATAATGCTTCATATTGAGTTCGATACTGTATTATCAAGCTCAGAAAGCAGAACCCAACTCTACGCTGATAGTGAAATGAAAACTGAAGTAAAGTATGATAATCCGAATTATCCAGTAAATCAAAACGGATTGACTTATGGCGCAGATAAATCAGATCATTTGATAAATATAAAAGACCGTCCTGATCTTCAATTAGTTGTTGGTGATAACGGCATCGAAGGTTATTGCTATAGGAAAGATCTTTTTGATTTCACCACTCCCTCATCCCCAGAAGAAGCATTAAGATTACAGGAAGAACGAAAAAACACTAAGAAAATAATTAATGTGTATAAAGATGATGGAAAAACTATAATCGGTACTTTTACTATGCGATACTAATAGATTTTGCATGAAACTCATCATGACAATTACGCAGAAGATGAGTCTGAGAGGGGACTTATACAGATAAATCTAAAAAAACGCCGCTTGCAAATAGTCAGCAAGCGGCGTTTAGTATGAATTCATATTATATCGCAATTACAGAGGATACACTCTTTCGAGTCAATCCCAGATTCTGTGTAAACGCAAAATAGTGCAATAAAAGAGTATATGATGAGACCGATTGTGAAAGCAGTCGGTCTTATCTGCATATTAGCACATGATTATTTGATTGTCAATATGAAAA